>CAFARE010000009.1_pt1 | contig 27495 bp, 25 predicted proteins | sample 7267901 | NCBI WGS metagenome assembly CAFARE01 (sample SAMEA6814012, study PRJEB35770) | freshwater metagenome | biome: Freshwater; feature: Freshwater reservoir; material: water | place: Czech Republic | collected 2016-04-20 | depth 30m m
ATGGACTCGAACCATCGACCTCTTCCTTATCAGGGAAGCGCTCTAACCAGGCTGAGCTATAGGCCCGCATAAAAGATCACTCTTTAATGCAGAAGCGCAAGGTTACCTTGAACTTCGCTAACTCCCAAAATGAGAATCAGTGCCCTACAACTGCAGGTGTGAACCATACTAACTTTTCGGGGAAATCTCATCTTCGCTGTTTTTTGTCACTGATACCAAGGTGACTCCTTCGTCGAGATTGACGAGACGAACACCCATGGAGTCGCGGCCAGTCTGTCGAACCTCGGCAGCTGGGGTTCGCATAACAGTTCCAGCCGATGTAATCGCTAAAACCTCATCCTCATCGCGCAATACAAGGGCACTGACAAGGGTTCCGCGTGAATTTTCATCGATCTTCGCAGCTTTGATGCCGATGCCTCCGCGGCCCTGGAGTCGATACTCATCGATTGGAGTCTTTTTACCGAAGCCACCATCGGTTGCAGTGAATACAAATGAGTGTGCCGCTAACTCTGAATCAATGCGCGCCATCGTTAAGAGAGAGTCATTTGGGCGGAATTTCATTCCAATAACACCGCTGGTTGATCGACCCATTGGTCGCAGAGATTCATCATCGGCAGTAAATCGAAGTGACATTCCTTTAGACGAAACCAAAAGTAGTTCGTCGTCGGTGTTTACAAGAGATGCGCTGACAACTTCATCGCCGGGTTTAAGCGCGATTGCAATTAAACCACCGGTGCGTGGTGAATCAAACTCAACCAGTGGAGTTTTTTTAACTAAACCACCTTTAGTTGCAAGAACCAAGAACGGTGAAATTGTGTAGTCCTTCAGCGATAAAACTTCGGCAATCTTTTCATCTGGTTTAAAGGCCATCAAATTTGCAACATGTTGTCCGCGCGCATCGCGTCCGGCATCTGGAAGTTCGTGAACCTTAGCGCGATACACACGCCCTTGGTTTGTAAAGAATAATAACCAGTCATGTGTTGAGGCAACAAAGAAGTGGTCGACAACATCATCTTCCTTCAACGCTGCACCTTTAACACCGCGTCCGCCGCGACGTTGTGATCGATAAAGATCTGCCATTGTGCGTTTTGAATATCCCCCACGTGTAATTGTTACAACCACATCTTGGTCTGGAATTAAATCTTCGGCGCTGAAATCTCCTTCGCTGGCAATGATCTGAGTGCGGCGCTCGTCCCCGTATTTGGTCACTAATTCAACAAGCTCGGTCTTAACTATCTCGCGCTGCTTTTCTGGGCTAATAAGGATTGCGTTGAGTTCAACAATGTCGGCCATTAATGCGTCGTATTCGTCATTGATCTTTTGACGCTCCAACGCTGCGATGCGTCGTAACTGCATATCTAAAATTGCATTGGCTTGGATTTCATCTACACCTAGAAGTTTCATTAAACCTGTTCGGGCTTCTTCTGGCGTAGTCGATGCGCGAATCAAGGCGATTACTGCATCAAGGGCGTCTAGAGCCTTTAAATACCCTTGCAAAATATGCGCGCGGCGCTCTTTTTCAGTTAAGCGGAACTTTGTGCGCCGGACAATTACTTCTATTTGGTGTTCAATGTAGTAACGAATAAATTCATCTAAGCGAAGTGTGCGTGGTACTCCATCAACGAGTGCCAACATGTTGGCGCCAAAAGTGTCTTGTAGTTGAGTGTGTTTGTAGAGATTGTTAAGAATAACTTTTGGAATCGCGCTGCTTTGTAAAACAATAACAAGGCGTTGTCCTAAGCGCTCATTGCCTTCATCGCGTACATCGGCAATGCCTTTAATTTTTCCATCTTTAACTAACTCGGCAATTTTAAGGGCTAGGTTATCTGGGTTAACTTGGTATGGAAGTTCGCTAATAACTAAACATGTGCGCTTGTTGATCTCTTCAACTTGTACAACAGCACGCATTGTGATTGAACCACGGCCTGTGCGATAAGCATCTTCGATGCCAGTACGGCCAACAATTAACGCCTTAGTAGGAAAGTCTGGACCTTTAACAATCTTTAAAAGTTCATTTAATAACTCATCTTGTTTTAATTCTGGGTGCTCGAGTGTGTAGACAACCGCTTCGCCAATTTCACGTAAATTATGTGGTGGAATGTTTGTTGCCATACCAACAGCGATTCCAGCGCTTCCATTAACAAGTAAGTTTGGGAAACGACTTGGCAAAACCGTTGGTTCTTGTGAGCGGCCGTCATAATTAGGAACAAAGTTGACGGTATCTTCATCGATATCGCGCATCATCTCCATAGCTAAGGGAGATAAACGTGCTTCTGTATAACGCATAGCTGCGGCCGGATCGTTACCTGGTGAGCCAAAATTTCCATTACCGTCGATCAACATGTAACGAAGTGACCAGTGTTGAGCTAACCGAACGACAGAGTCATAGATTGCACCATCGCCGTGAGGGTGATAATTACCCATAACATCACCGACGATGCGAGAGGACTTGTAGTAACCCTTATCTGGCCGATATCCAGCGTCGTACATCGCGTATAAAACGCGGCGATGGACTGGTTTTAGACCATCTCTGACATCTGGAAGGGCGCGACCGACGATAACCGACATCGCATAGTCAAGATAGGAGCGGGCCATCTCGACTTGAAGATCTACGGTCTCGATCTTGTCGAAAGACTCCAAATTCTTTGGGTTTAATTCATCCATTAGATATCCAAGAACCTAACATCTTTAGCGTTGCGCTGAATAAATGCGCGACGCTTTTCTACATCTTCTCCCATAAGCACTGAGAATAAATCATCTGCAGCTGCAGCATCGTCTAAAGTAACTCGGATAAGGACGCGATGCTCTGGATCCATGGTGGTATCCCACAACTCTTTAGCGGGCATCTCGCCTAAACCTTTAAAACGTTGGATTCCATCTTCTTTTGGAAGACGCTTGCCGTTGTCTAATCCGATTTGAATCATTCCATCGCGTTCGCGATCACTGAATGCATATTCGACTGGATCTTTACCGCCCCACTTCAATTTATATAGTGGGGGCTGTGCAAAGTAAACAAATCCGTTTTCAATAAGTGGGCGCATGAAACGGAAGAGAAGTGTTAACAAAAGCGTGCGAATGTGTTGTCCATCGACATCAGCGTCGGCCATCAAAATAATTTTGTGATAGCGCAGTTTTGCAATATCAAAATCATCGTGCACACCGGTACCAAGCGCAGTAATTAACGCTTGCACTTCATTGTTTTGTAGTACGCGGTCAATGCGAGCTTTTTCAACATTTAATATTTTTCCGCGGATTGGAAGCACTGCTTGATTGCGTGAATCCCGTCCACCTTTTGTTGAACCACCCGCTGAGTCACCTTCGACGATGTAGAGCTCGCACTTTTCTGGATCTGTCCATTGGCAGTCAGCTAATTTTCCTGGCATGCCGCGTCCTTCGAGTAAACCTTTGCGGTTGCGGCTCAAGTCGCGGGCTTTGCGAGCTGCAACTCGTGCGGCTGCGGCATCAATGCTTTTTCTAACAATATCTTTACCTTCGGAAGGATTTTGCTCAAACCAAGTAGTTAGCTCTTCATTAACGACCTTCTGGGTAAAGGTTTTGGCTGCCGTATTGCCTAATTTGGTTTTAGTTTGTCCTTCAAATTGAGGATCTGTTAATTTAATCGAGACGATGGCAGTTAGGCCTTCACGTACGTCGTCACCAGTAAGGCGATCTTCTTTTTTACGTATAAAACCTTGTTCTTCGCCGAACTTATTAACTACTGATGTTAGTGCGGTTCTAAAACCTTCTTCGTGTGCCCCACCTTCATGTGTGTGAATGGTGTTTGCAAAAGTGTAAACAGATTCACTGAAACCAGCGTTCCATTGCATTGATACTTCAAGGGCAATCTGATTCTTTTTATCTTCGGATGCGAAAGAGATAACCGATTTATGGGTTTCTCCACGAGTTGAATTTAGGTGGCGAACAAAATCGGAGATACCACCTTGGTATTGATATCGAACTGTTAGTTGTTCGCCTTTTTCATCTACGTGACCTGCTCGTAAATCAGTGAGAGTTAAAATTAACCCTTTGTTTAAAAATGCCATCTCGCGAAAACGGGTAGAAAGAATTTCAAAAGAAAAATCGGTTGTTTCGAAAATCTCTTTCGATGGCCAGAAGCGAACAGTTGTTCCAGTTTTTTCTGACGTGTCACCTTTTTTAACTGGCGCGGTCGGTACACCTAGTTTGTAATCTTGATACCAAAAATTTCCGTCGCGTTGGACAACAACTGATAAGTCGGTGCTTAATGCGTTTACAACTGAGATGCCAACTCCATGCAAGCCACCTGAAACTGAGTAACCGCTATCTCCAAATTTTCCACCTGCGTGTAAAACAGTAAGTACAACTTCTAGCGCTGGTTTCTTTTCAATAGGGTGTATATCAACTGGAATTCCGCGTCCGTTATCAATAACTTCAACTCCGCCATCGGCCATCAAAGAAATATTGATCTCATTGCAGTAGCCGGCTAGGGCTTCATCGACCGAGTTATCAACAACTTCATAAACCAGGTGGTGTAGGCCGCGCTCACCGGTGGAGCCGATATACATTCCAGGGCGCTTTCGAACCGCCTCTAGCCCCTCAAGGACAGTGATGGCGCTGGCGTTATAGGAGTTTTCGGCCACGGCACCCCTTCTGTCTTCATGCTCTCAAAAAGCCCCTGAAGGCTCATTATGGGGATATTCCCCATCGTATGCGTTTATCCTAGTGGTAAATGGCGTGCAGAAATAGCCAATAAAAGCCTTGTGTGTGGGTATAGCCGAACGAAGAGCCTATAGGTGAGGGTTCCTATTAGATTGCTTAACCGTAGGTGTCTCGAGGGCCGCGGGCGTTGCGAATTGTGCGGATGCCTTTTTTCCAGCTGGGGGCCTGGGGGCCAATAAAGACCAGTTTGGTGATCGTCACACCTGAGGGGTCATTGGTGATGGTTTCTAGCAGGGTGTTTGCAACTAGAGATAACTGTGTCGCCCACGCGCTGGAGGATGTTTGAATTGTTAAAACCCCATCCATTATTGAGATGGGGGTCGCATGCGCAGCGATGTCAACTCCAACGATCGTTGACCACGTTATAAATAAGTTTCCCTCGGCCAAACCGCTATCCCACTCTCGCTCTGAGATTAAATTATTTAACACCCCGCCAATTAGTTCTGGGTCTCCGGGTTGTCCGGTTCTTTGGGTTGGTGCTGGTGTATGGGTTTTTCTTATGACGGAGGTTTTAAAACTCTTAAAAAGATCGAGTGCAAGATCGCGTCTTTCCATTAACTCGCACCTTTTCTGACATGGCCGGGTGTCACGTAAAACCTTTGAGTGAGTAACTCTGACGGTAAGTCACTCTCAACTGCCGCCGTAATAATTGTTTGTTCAGCAATAGAGGTCACTGACAATAAAGCCTGGCGGCGCAATGTGTCTAGTTCTGCAAAGACGTCATCCAAAATCAGAATGGGTTCAAAGCTTTCACTCTTTAATAAATTAAAGGAGCCGATTCGAAGCGAGATAGCCATCGACCATGATTCTCCATGGCTGGCATAACCTTTAGCTGGAAAATCGCCAAGCTGTAAATGTAGATCATCCCTGTGGGGCCCGATTAATGAAACCCCTCGCTCTATTTCTTGATACATAACTTCTTCTAGTTTTGCGTTAAGTGCAGTTATGTTTTTTTCTACATCAACTCCAACGCCTTCGGTATTGCACTTATAAGAAATGGAGGCGCGTTTAACCTCATTTAAATACGCGTAGTTCTTCTCAACCCATGGATTTAATGCATCGATTAAAGCAATGCGTTCAGCCGTTAATTGAGCCGCCAGCGATATAAATTGCTCATTCCACGGCACTAGGGCGTTTTGTGATGCCCGTGTTTTTAATAATGCGTTTCTTTGTTTAACTACGCGCTCATAATCTGCAATTACCCCAGCTAGTCGGGGGCTTCGAGTAATTAATAGTCGATCAAGAAAATTCCGGCGGTCCCCTGGTTCACCGCGCACTAAATCTAAATCTTCAGGTGAGAAATAAACTATCTGGCAAGCCCCCAATATTTCTCGTTGGCTTCGTGTTGGGTTTCCGTTCAATTGAGCTCTGTTGGCTTTGTTTGTATTGATCTCTAAATCAACAGTGAGTGTTCTATCATCACGTTCGATCTCAGCGCGAATAATTGCTTGTTGTGCACCCAATGAAATTAAAGGGACGTTATGTGAAACTCGGTGAGAAGAAAGAAAAGAAAGATAAATTAAAGCCTCAGCAATATTGGTTTTGCCAGAACCGTTGTCGCCGATAAAAGTTACAACCCCTGGCTCAAATGCTAGCTCTAGTGTTGGGTACGAACGAAAGTTGGTGAGTGCCAACTTATTAATGCGCATGAGTATCTGTGGGTTATGAGGCGTAACGCATGGGCATGAGCAAGTAACGGTAGTTTTCGATCAAAGATCCATCTTTGTCGCTCTTACCCATAAGGATCGCTGGTTTATTTGCGCCAGTGAAAGATATTTGCACAAACTTCGTACCAACCGCACTTAACCCATCAGCTAAAAAGACCGGGTTGAATGCGATTGAAATTGGCTCACCTGTTAAAAGAATTTCAATCGCTTCGGTAGCTTGTGCTTCTTCTCCAGCTCCCGCTTCAAGGGACAGTGAATTGTTGTTGAAATCAAGGCGCAGCGGAACTGTTTTGTCGGTAACTAATGCAACACGGCGCACAGAATCAAGAAGAGTTGCAACCTCAATCAATGCTGTGGTTGTTACCTCTTGCGGTAGTAAGTGTCGATACGGAGGAAATGTTCCATCTAGCATTCTTGACGTCATAGTTTTTCCATCGCTAGCAAAACCAGCTAAGCGATCATTGCTAGATGCCGGGGCAAAAGAAACCGATATATTTTTAGTTCCGGTTAAAGATTTAGCAGCGTCAGCGATGGTGCGTGCGCGCAAAAGTGCAGATGTAGCGATATTTGGTGTGGTTGGCTGCCATTGAATTTCTCGCACTGCTAATCTGTAACGATCAGTTGCAGCTAAAGTAATTGTGTCTTTGTCAATATCGATATGTACGCCGGTAAGAGTTGGAAGGGAATCATCTCGACCTGCAGCTATTGCTACTTGTGCGACAGCTGTTGAAAAAACATCACCTGGTATAACCCCTGTTGTGTCTGGTAGTTCTGGAAGATTTGGATACTCATCTACAGACAGCGTTGGAAGCGTAAATTTTGCGCTTCCACTCGTTACTAAAACACGCGTTCCCTCCAATGTGAAAACAATTGGTTTATTAGGTAGCGATCGGGATATTTCAGCTAAAAGGCGTCCAGGAACTAAAACTTTTCCAGTCTCTTTAATCTCTGCTGGGAAGTGGGCTTTGCTTGCAGTCTCTAAATCTGAGGCGGATAAATAAATTTGATCTCCGGTTGCGTCGATAACTATTCCAAGGAGCTCGGTTTTAATTGGTCGAGTGGAAAGACTTCGGGAAACCCAATTAACTCCATCAACTAATACAGATTGATCAACTGTAAATTTCATCTTGTGCCCCAATTCAGTGAAAGGTTCGTTTCACATCTAGATCTATATATATAAAGGTAGTCGTAGTAACCAGAGACAACACCTGTGGGTAAGCCAGAAAAGCCCTGCTCAAAGCCTTTATTGCCACCCCGCACGGTGTGGAAAACAAGGGCACATCTGTGAATAGCTGTGGTTATCACGTGCCCCTCCCTCTCTTTGGCCCGCACGCGCGGGCTAGTTATCCCCAACAAAACCCGCTTCATCCACAGTTATCCACAGATTATCCCCAACTGGGGGTAAAGAATGGCAAATCGGACATTTCTATCCTTTGTAGTGCTTATCGGGCCTGTTGTTTGATTCTGTTGGTGAGCTCGGTGACCTGGTTATAGATCGACCGGCGCTCAGCCATTAATTGACGGATCTTTCGGTCGGCGTGCATAACCGTCGTATGGTCGCGCCCGCCGAATGTTTGGCCGATTTTTGGAAGTGAGAGCTCGGTTAACTCACGGCATAAGTACATAGCAATCTGGCGGGCATTTACTAAAACCCGAGATCTGGAGGTTCCACATAAATCATCAATGGTCAAGGAAAAATACACCGCGGTTTGGGCCATGATGGTGGCGCCGGTTATCTCCGGGTTACCCTCGTTTGGAATTAAATCTTTAAGAACGATTTCAGCCAACGAAAGATCAACGCTCTGACGATTTAAAGAAGCAAATGCAGTTACGCGAATCAAAGCTCCTTCAAGTTCGCGAATGTTTGTTGAAATCTTGCTAGCAATATATTCCAAAACATCGTCAGGTGCATTTAATTTATCTTGTGCAGCTTTTTTACGCAGAATGGCGATACGGGTTTCAAGTTCTGGTGGTTGAATGTCGGTAATCAACCCCCACTCAAACCGGCTACGCAAACGATCTTCCAAGGTTGTTAGTTGTTTTGGTGCACGGTCACTAGAAATAACAATCTGCTTATTAGCGTTATACAAAGTGTTGAATGTATGGAAAAACTCTTCCTGTGTGCGCTCTTTATTTTCTAAGAATTGAATGTCATCAACAATCAAAATATCCAAATCTCTATAGCGGCGCTGGAAAGCTGAAGCTTTGTCATCGCGGATAGAGTTAATAAAGTCGTTTGTGAACTCTTCAGATGAAACATAACGCACGCGCACATGGCTGTATAACTCTTTTGCGTAAGCTCCAATAGCGTGCAGGAGGTGGGTTTTACCTAGACCAGACTCTCCATAAATAAATAACGGGTTGTAAGCTTTAGCAGGTGCTTCTGCAACAGCAAAAGCTGCAGCATGGGCAAAACGATTTGACGATCCAGCAACAAATTTTTCAAACGTGTAGCGGGGATTTAGTTGTGAAAGTTCAGAACCTGCAGATTTTTGAGCAGGAACGTCCTCGCTGACAGAATTATTATGTGGTGGCACAAAAGCAATATCAATTTCAGCCAATGGTGTAGCACCTGACTCCAAAGTTTCATCAACTGTAACCGCGATATTTGTCTTTTCACCAAGTTCGCGAGTTAAAACATCACTCACCGCGGTGCGCAAACGACTCTCCAAAACATCTTTAGCAAAAAGATTTGGAGTCGCAATCAATAATGTGGTTTGGTCGGTGTTCTGCAAAAGACCCAAAGGCTTACTTAGTTGTAAAAAGGCGCGATGTTGAGGCGCATCACTTGCAACCTCTTCGATAACTCGACCCCACAAGGCGCTGAGTTCGATCTCTTTTACGTCCATAGCGCGCCTTTCGCTTATCCACAAAGTTATCCACAGCCTGTGGTCTAAACCTCACCTTGAGGCCTTGAAATAACCCCTAAGGCCGATAACCTGTGGAGAGAGGTGAAAAGTAGAGCGAAAATGGAAAAAAAGCAACTAGTTATCCACAGAGATTGAACCCCTACCTGCTCGAAAAACTGAGTTTGACCGCCTTATCCCCAGACCTCTACCGTTACACCCTCGCTTCCCCCGTATTTCTGACCGATCGCCAGATTTTTTATTTTAGGAGTTTCACATGACAAAGCGCACCTTCCAACCTAACGTCCGACGTCGCGCCAAGAAGCATGGCTTCCGCGCACGCATGGCAACCCGTGCCGGCCGCGCAGTTCTTGCAGCTCGTCGCGCTAAAGGTCGCGCCCGACTTTCTGCATAAGGATTTATAAGCAGACTCTGGTGCTTGCTAAAACAGCACGTCTTACTGAGAGCGGGGATTTTTCCCGCGCAACGAAGAGTGGAATTCGATTCACATCGGCCAACTTCGTCGGCTATCTCTATATAACCACTGATGGATCCACCCCTGCCCGGGCAGGATTAATTATTAGCAAATCAGTCGGGGGTTCAGTTGCCCGCCACCGGTTGGCAAGAAAAATTCGCCACTGTTTGCGGGAATCCTACGCACAACTTCCACAAGGAAGTCTTTTGGTTGTTCGGGGTTTGAATAACTCAGCGACAGCGGATTGTGCACGCGAGATTAAAGACGTTGTCAGTAATTTGATTCGAAAAGCTAATGAGCGGGCGATCAAGAAATGAGAAGACTCGTGACTCTCCCAATTAAGTTTTACCAACAATGGATATCTCCAATGTTTGGAGCTCGTTGTAAGTACTTCCCATCATGTTCGAGTTATGCAGTCAGCGCAATTGAAGCATATGGTTTAAAAGGAATAGCAATGAGCGCGTGGCGTTTAGTGCGATGTAACCCATGGTCACACGGGGGCGTGGATTATGCAGTCAAAGAAAAGGTTGGAGTATAAGAAATGAGTACCATTCTAAACCCCTTATATATAGCGGTTTCTTGGGTAATTGTAACGATCCACAACTTACTATCACCAATCTTTGGAACAAACAGTGGTGTTTCATGGTCACTTGCCATTGTAGGTTTGGTTATCTTAATCCGTGTTATTTTAATTCCACTTTTTGTGAAGCAGATTAAAAGTCAGCGAGCGTTAACCGCCCTTCAGCCACACATGAAGGAGATTCAAAAGAAGTATAAAGATGATAGACAAAAGCAATCCGAAGAGATGATGAAGCTCTATAAAGAGCACAAGACAAATCCACTTGCATCATGTTTTCCAATTTTGGCCCAGGCACCAATCTTCTTTTCACTCTTCACTGTTTTAAACGGTATTGGAAAAAATCCACCAGTAAAGCACGGAGTTTTAACACAAACAGATGTAGTGAGTGCAGCTAATGCAAAATTCTTTGGCGCCCCAATTTCTGACACTTTCCTCGGCACGAATATAACTACTGTAAAAATTGTCACAGTTATTTTGATTGCATTTATGTCATTAACTACCTTTACAACTCAACGACAGTTGATGTTGAAAGGAATGCCAAAGATGGATTCAAGCAACAACATGATGTTGCAACAACAAAAAATTATGTTGTACGCATTTCCAATTATTTTTGCAGTCTCTGGTGTTAACTTTCCAATTGGTGTTTTAATTTATTGGTCAACAACAAACTTGTGGACATGGGGACAACAGTTCTATGTCATTAAAAGAAACCCAACACCAGGTTCTCCCGCATATGAAGAGCTACAGCATAAAAAAGCTAAAAAAAGCGGCGGCGTAGAAAGCCCAGAAGCTGAAACTCTTGAGATCACCGATGAACTCAAAGGACAACGAAACCAACCTAAAAAGAAGAAGAAAAAGAAGTAATCCTAGGACAAAATAGGACAAATAGTATTAATTCACCACAAACCCGACGGGGAGAGCGAGATATGGCAAAGACAAAGAGTGAAACAGTCGAAGAGGTAGTAGTAGAGGGCGCCACTGAGACAAAACCAGTAAAAGGCATTGCAAAACTTGAAGAAGAGGGCGATATCGCCGCAGACTACCTAGAGGCGCTACTAGATATCGCAGATCTAGATGGCGATATTGATATCGACGTCGAAAACGACCGTGCATCATTAGCGATCGTGGGCGGCAAACTACGCCACCTTGTTGGCGGCGAAGGAGAGGTTCTGGATGCAATCCAAGAGCTCACACGCCTGGCTGTTCAAACCGCCACCGGTGACCGCTCGCGTTTAATGCTCGATATCGATAATTTTCGCGGTAATCGCCGCGCTGAGCTCACAAAGTTAGCTGGAGAGATGGCAGAAGAGGCCACATCAACAGGTAATTCAATAAAGCTCGCCCCAATGAACGCCTTTGAGCGCAAAATTATCCACGACACAATCCAAGAGCTTGGTTTGAGCAGCGAGTCTGATGGGGAAGATCCACACCGCTTCGTCGTCATCTATCCAGCGTAAGTGGATGTTTCACGTGAAACTCTGATCGAACGGTACTTTCCGGATATCGATCGGGTTCATGCCTATGCCCATTTCCTTGAAACGGCGGGGATTGAGCGGGGCCTGCTGGGTCCCCGTGAAGCGGAGCGCATCTGGGATCGGCATATATTTAACTGTCTGCCAGTGACCACCCTTTTAAAAGAGGGCTCCATAGTCTTTGATATCGGCTCAGGGGCTGGTTTACCAGGGATTGTGATCGCCTTGGCCCGTCCAGATCTCCATGTGACCCTTATTGAGCCACTAGAGCGCCGAGTAGAGTTCCTCAAAGAGGCGGTTTCAGGCCTAGATATTGAGGTTATTCGTGGCCAAGCCCAAGATGTTAGGGCCACCGCGCACTATGTGACAGCGCGAGCTGTAGCCCCACTAGAGAAGTTAAAGAAGATGAGCTGGCACCTTTTGAAAACAGGGGGCTCACTTATGGCTATAAAGGGTAAATCGGCCGAGGATGAGATGAAAACCGTGCCGAAATCCCTTCTTCATGAGGTGGATTTAGAGGGAATTGAGCGCGGGCGCATCGTGGAGATACGCAAAGGTGCTTAACTAAGCCCCGTGAATGATTCACGTGAAACAAAAAAGGTTGTAGGAACCCGCCGCCTCAAAGAGGCGATGGCCAAACCAGCGAGCCTTCGAATAATCACTGTCGCCAATCAAAAGGGCGGGGTAGGCAAGACCACCACCACAGTTAACCTGGCTGCGGCCCTGTCTATGGGTGGCTTAAACGTCGCCGTTATCGATCTTGATCCTCAAGGAAACGCCTCCACAGCCTTTGGCGTTGAACATCTAGAAAACCCAGGAATCTACGAAGTATTAATGGGTCAAACAACAATGGCTGCATGTGCTCAAAAAGTAAAAGGTTTTCCATCTCTTGAATGCATCTCATCTAACACATCGTTGGCACAAGCAGAGATTGAATTAGTTCCAATGGTCGCGCGCGAGATGCGACTTAAAGAGGCAATTGAAGAGTTAGTGATCGAACGAGAAAAACGCGGAGACGCACTCGATTACATTTTCATCGACTGCCCACCAAGTTTAGGTTTATTAACTATTAACGCGCTAACTGCAGCTAAAGAAATGTTAATTCCAATTCAATGTGAATATTACGCACTCGAAGGCTTATCGCAATTATTGAAAACATTTGAAGTAGTAAAAAAACGTTTGAATGCGCAGTTAAAACTTTCAACATTTGTATTGACAATGTTTGATGGTCGAACACGTTTGGCTAATGATGTTGCAGATGAAATCCGCAAACATTACCCCAATGAATTAATTGATATTCCTATTCCCCGCGCAGTAAGAGTTTCAGAAGCGCCAGGATTTAATCAAACCGTAATGACATATGACGCATCATCACCTGGAGCGATTGCCTACATGTCTGTAGCGCGCGAATTGGCACTGAGGGCAAAACCATTTGATTCAAATGTTGTTTCAATAAATTATAAACGCGAAGGTGAGATTGCATAATGGCACGTCGTGGTGGTTTAGGTACACACTTAGATGCATTGATTCCAACATCACTTACCGTTGATGGTGAAGAAGTTGCAACACAAAACGAAGTACCACTGAGCGAAATTTCACCCAACCCTCGTCAACCGCGAACACACTTCGATCAAGAAGCACTCAATGAATTAATTGCATCCATCAAAGAGATTGGAATTTTGCAACCTCCGGTAGTTCGCCAAGTTGGGGCTAATAAATATGAGTTAATTATGGGCGAACGTCGCTTCCGAGCAGCAAAAGCCGCGGGCTTAAAGACCATCCCAGTAATCATTAGACAGACTTCAGATAATGAACTGCTTCGTGAAGCGCTGATTGAAAATATTCACCGCAGCCAATTAAATGCGTTAGAAGAGGCTGCCGCATATTCACAACTTTTAACAGATTTTAATTGCACACATGACGAGTTAGCAGTAAAGCTTGGACGATCGCGACCTTTGATTTCAAACACAATTCGGTTAATGAATCTGCCGGTGTCGGTCCAACAAAAAGTGGCATCAGGTCTACTCTCTGCCGGTCATGCCAGAGCACTTCTTGGTTTAACTGACGCACACGCTATCGAAGCTTTAGCAAACCAGATTGTGAAGGAGGGTTTAAGTGTTCGGGCAACTGAACAAGCAATAGCGGTGAGCCCTACTAAAAAGAAAATAAAGAAGCCAACAACAGTGTCGTCGAGCCGTATCGAATTTAATGAGATTGCAGAACGAATTGGTGATGCGCTAGACACACGCGTAACTATTCAAGGTAGTGTTAAAAAAGGCACAATTGTTGTTGAGTTTGCTGGAGCAGAGGATTTAAAACGTTTAACCCAAAAACTAGAGAGTTAATGTAACTGATTGCCGCCTCGGCGAGACATCTCGGTTTTAATCACTCCACCTAATGCTTTAACACCTTCACGGATTCGTTCAGGAGTTGGATAGCAGTACGACAAGCGCAGCGACCATGAACCAAAACCATCGGCGTAAAAAGCAGTACCTGGCACGTAAGCAACTTTTGCAACAATCGCTTTTGGCATCAACGCAGTCGTATCGATTTCAGGTGGCAACGTAACCCACACATAAAAACCACCACCCGGCTTAGTCCACTTTGCAACGGCTGGAAAATATTCATCTAAAGATTCCAACATCGCATCACGGCGGACCTTATATAAGTCACAGAAAGAGGCGATTTGATCGCGCCAAGGCTGATCGGCTAAATAACTTGAAATAGTGAGCTGGGCAAAGTTAGAAGGGCACAAAATCGATGATTCGCTGGCAATAACCATCTTTTCTTTTAATGACGGCGGAACTAGTGCCCAACCCACGCGCAGCCCTGGCGCGATGGTCTTTGAGAACGTACCTAGATAAATAACGTTCTCTGAATCCTCAGCACGCATGGCATTTGGCGACGGCTTATCAAAACCGAGCAAGCCGTAAGGGTTGTCTTCTACAACAAAGATTCCAGCTTCACGGCAGATAGCCAAAATCTCAGTTCGGCGCTCTGCAGGCAAGAGAACTCCCGAAGGGTTTTGAAAGTTCGGAATCATGTACAGGAATTTAATTTTTCGTCCAGCCGCGCGTACACTCTTAATGGCATCACGCAAACCTTGTGGAACTAAACCTGAGTCATCGGTTTCTACGTGAATGACCGAGGCTTCATATTGATGAAAAGTTCCCAAAGCGCCAACATAAGAAGGGGCTTCAGCTAAAACAACATCACCTGGATCGATAAAGATTCGAGAGATTAAATCGAGCGCTTGTTGTGAACCTGTTGTCACTAGAACATCGTCAGGGTTGGCACGAATACCTTCAAGTGCCATCACTTCGCAGATTTGTTCGCGCAGCTTTGGGTGACCCTGTCCGCTTCCGTATTGCAGCGCCTCTGAACCATTAGTAAGAACTAATTTTTGAACTACATCAGCCATCATCGACATTGGAAACGCCGACAGGTTTGGCATCCCACCCGCGAGAGAGACAATCTCAGGTCGAGATGCAACAGCAAAAAGGGAGCGAATTTCACTTGGCTTCATATGCGCAGCTCGACTTGCAAAACGCTCTTCTAATTTTTGAGGAGCTCCAGTTGCAAAACGTTGCGTGATATCAGGCATGTGCGAAGTCTGCCATAACCTATACGTGGTTCGCGCGCTATTTAGCGGCGAATACCAGCACTTCTTAAATCAGCAATTCTTAATGTTCCAGTCTTAGCATCATCTTCAGCGGCTAAATAAAGACGTTGTATTGCTATTACTAAAGCCTCAGCAATCACATCACGAAAATCTGGCCTGTCTAAACGCTCCATATCACCGGGATTGCTGTCATAACCAAGGTCGATTTGCACAGCAGGGGCTCGCGTTAATCGCAATAGATCCCATGCTTTTGCATGTGTACGGCAGTTAACTAAATCAGTTCTGGCACACAACTCGCGCTGAACTAAAGAGGCAAACCGCTCGCCGACAATCGAATGCACACCATGGGCATCGCTTCCATAAAAATATGTTGCCGCACCATGAGCTCTTTCATTGTCATAACTATCCAGATGCAAAGAGATCATTAAGTCAGCGTTACTTTGATTTGTAAAAGCAATGCGGTCATTCTCCGATGGATTATTTGCCACACCTCGAGTAAGAAATACCGACGCACCTAAAGCTAACAAACGACCTTCTGTACGAGCTGCAACGTCATAGACAAGCGAATTATCTCCGTCTGGATTTAAGACAATAACTTTATTCGCAAGCGCAGGTCCACGATTTCTTTGTGTTGCACTTTCACGCAAAACCGAAGGCGCTCCCCCAGAAACTATTCGGGTTAATCGAAGTAAAGCAATTATCGTTGCAGGACCACATTTACCATCAACGCTTATTCCAACCGATTGTTGGAACTCTTTTACTGCAGCTTCAGAACGAGGGCCATAAATTCCATCAACGCGCCCACAATCAAAACCCATCTCAGTTAACCGAGATTGTAAAGCCGCCACGTCATCACCGCGCATTAACGGAGCAGTTTGCAGATTTAAAGATCGATCGCCCAGTTTCCACCGCGCCTCTTCTAATGCACGCGCAGTCACATCATCAACGAGCCCAGTAACACTTAATCCGCGGGCTTGTTGAAATGATTTAATCTGTGCTTGCGTTAGCTCGGGCATTAGTTTTCCTAAAGAAAATTAAGCGAGAAAAGTTGCGAGATCTTTAAGTAAAGCAGGCTTAGGTTTTGCACCAACAATTGTCTTTACAACTTCACCATTTACAAAGACGTTCATCGTTGGGATTGAAGAGATTCCATACTTAATAGCAATTGCCGACTCTTCATCAGTGTTGAGCTTAACAATTTTAATTTTTGAGCCGTATTCATCTGAGATTTCCTCAAGAATTGGCCCGACTGCACGGCAAGGCCCACACCACTCAGCCCAGAAATCAACCAACACGGGTGTAGAGCTTTTCAAAACCTCAGCATCAAAAGTTGCAGTCGTTACCTTGCTTGTAGCCATTTTTACTCCTCAGATTCTTATATATGTAGTGAATGAACTTTAGTGGTGGGTTAGATATTTCTCAGCATCAAGGGCGGCCTGGCAACCCGAGCCGGCAGCGGTAATGGCTTGACGATAGGTAAAGTCCACTAAATCTCCGCAAGCGAAGACTCCAGGGATATTTGTGCGCGTAGAGCGGCCATCTACTTCTACATAACCCTCTGAGTTCAACGTTACTTGGTTGACAAGAAGTTCACTGCGAGGAATATGTCCAATAGCTACGAACAATCCCGTAAAGGCACGCTCTGTTTCGGTGCCATCTACCGTATTTCGAAGCTTCAATCCAGAGACTTTAGCCTCGCCAAGCACATCGATAACTTCAGTGTTCCATAAAAATTCAATCTTAGGATTTGATGTAGCACGCTCAATCATAATTTTAGATGCGCGCAAAGTATCGCGACGATGTATGAGTACAACCTTGGTTGCAAAGCGCGTCAAAAATGTTGCCTCTTCGACGGCTGAATCGCCTCCTCCTACGACGGCAATGGTTTGATCTCTAAAAAAGAAACCATCACACGTTGCACACCATGAAACCCCATGTCCAGATAAACGTTTTTCGTTAACTAATCCAATTTCTCGATACGCACTTCCAGTCGCAAGAATGACTGACTTGGCCTTAACAACATTTCCAGAACCATCAGTAAGGGTTTTAATATCTCCCGTTAAATCCATTTCTACAATGTCATCTGTAATTAATTCCGCACCAAAGCGTTTAGCTTGCTTGCGCATGTTGTCCATCAAATCCGGACCCATCACTCCATCGACAAAACCAGGAAAATTTTCTACTTCAGTAGTGTTCATGAGTGCACCACCAGCAGTCACGGAGCCTTCATAAATAATTGGTTTCAATTGAGCCCGAGATGCGTAAATAGCGGCCGTGTAACCAGCTGGCCCGGAACCGACAATTACTACTTCACGTACGTCGCTCATTTTCGCTCCTCTAGTTACCTACAACAGGCAATTTACACGCTTTATTCCGTAGTTGATGAGCGACGCAGGAGCGAGTCACGCAGATGACGAATCATGCTGAGCTCTTCCACTCCAGCCGCCTTGGCAGCAACTAAATATCCTAGAAAGGCCATCACCATAACGATCGCAAGTTCTCCCGCGCGAGCTAGTGATGTTAATTCGACCCCTAACCATGTGATGTAGCGCATAAGAACATACAGCGGCGCCATTACTCCGAATGCTGCGCCAAATAAACGAAGATGTTGACCAAAAAAATCACTGATTTTGATTGGACCTGTATGTTTTTTCAACAACGAAAGAGTCACAAAGAGACCAACTATGTAACTGATAGAAAAAGCTAAACCTAATCCAATCGTTACCCATTGAACTTTAACAAAATGGAGGAAAGTGTAGGAAAGAGCAACCGAAATCAAGTTAATTATAAAAATTGAAATTACTTGCGTGCGAGTGTCTTCAAAAGCATTGAATCCGCGAATCAAAATCAAATTAATTGAAAAAGCAACCAGGCCGAAACTCAAAGCAGAAAGTACATAACCGATATACCGCGAATCTTCAGCAGGAATACCTACAAATATCACTTGCGTTATGAGTGGACCGAAAAATAGAAAAGCAACTGCGCTAGGGATTGTAATAACGCCCACTAGTTTTATTGCACGTATTAACTGCAGCCGCACTTCATCGCGCTCTTTAGCAACTGCAAGTCGTGACAAATGAGGAAGGATTGCGGTGATAATTGAAATCGTCACAATTGAGTACGGAAGTAGCATGACAAAATACGCATATGTATAAGGCGTATAGCCGACACCACGCGTAATTCCTTCTTGCGCGCTTCGGACGGCTGCACTGGTTGCAACATTAACGGTCACCAAGTAACCCAGTTGCGAAATAAGGACATAGAGCAATGTCCAACCCGCTAAGCCAAAGGATTTTCCTAGGCCAGATAATCCCCATTGCGGTTTTAATGAAATTCCTAAATGCCGTATCACTGGAATTAACACCAAAGCTTGAATGACAACACTAAGGGTTGTACCCCACCCAAGAATCTGTATCTGTAGAGGTGTAATCGATTCGGCAGTTATAGCTGGAGAAAAGATCAAAAATGATCCAAAAAGCAGGATTCCTACCAAGTTATTGGCAATCGGCGCCCACATGAGAGGCCCAAAAGAACCTCGAGCGTTTGCGACCTGGCCGAGCATTGTGAAAATTCCAAGAAAGAAAATCTGAGGAAGACAATATCGAGTAAATGCAATCGCAATTTCTTTTTCAGTTTCAAAACCAGCCGTAAAAAACTCCGGTGCATATAAACGAACCAAGGCCGGCGCAAAAGCTACTCCGATAATTACAAGTATGAGCAAGATTATTGAGATTGTGGTTATTAACCGTGAAGCAAAACTATCTCCACCATCCTCATGATCAAAAGATCGAACGAGTTGTGGAATAAATATCGCAGTTAATGCACCGCCAACAAGTAAGTTATACAAAATATTTGGCATTGTGTTTGCAACGTTATAAGTATCAGCAAGCAACGCCGTACCAAGAACGGCAACAATAAGAACACCACGAACAAATCCAGTAATTCGCGAGATTATTGTTCCTAAAGCCATAATTCCGGAGGCACGGAAGAGATCATTAGATTTCACTGGCTCTCCCCCTTCGCACTCTACGTACGCTCTGCGCTACCGCAGCCAATAAGAGAAGTATTGCCGCTCCAGTTGTAAACCAGGTGACTCTAGAGTCAATAACTGTGGCGTTGAGTTGCAAAATAGAGGGCGGAACAATTGCGGCAGCCTCTGAATCAGTTATCTGCGCAAAGACGGTGGTTTCTCCGGGAGCAACAACCTGAGCCGCCAGAGCTAACTGCGTTTTTGAGTTAGGGGGCAATGTAATGTTTGAAAAATCCACGACCATAACGCGAGTGTTTTTAGCAAGCATTGCGATACTCACTACAACATCGACCGGAAATTGATTGATAACAGTTACCGGAAGATTGGCCTTCTCGGTAGTTATTTGATATTTCCCAGGATTAATACGCAATCGATGTGTCTGCGCTGCAACGGCCCCTTGTGCACTAGTTACGAAGTATTCACGCGACCTTTGATCAAGAGTAGGAGTAAGTAATTGAGCTAATTTCATCCGTAAATTCGAAACATCGGTATGTGTGACAACCCTAGAAAGGCGAGTTAACGCCTTTCGGGCCTCGCTATAGGAGGCGCGTTGTGCGTTAGTTATTCGGGATGTTCCGGCATTTAATCCAGTTCCAGCTGCGGAGCGAACTGAACGCCCTAAAAAAGTTTCCAGGCGGGTCTTTCCGAAAGCATAATAGGCTTTCAATTCACTTGGCGCTAAGCGGCGAGCAAGAGTCACATCCGGATTTCCGTACGCCAAAGAAATTACGTCATTTGCAGATGAGATTTTCTTTAATTGCATTAACCAATTGGTTGCGATCGCGTTTCCTATTGGCGCTGCATCATTGGCAACCTTATAGTCACTTGTCATTGCATTAACTTCATCGATAAGCGCGGAATCAATTACCCACGTCTTTGATCGGCTCTTGGGTACATAAACCAAAAGACCAAGTCGACCTGAAGGTGTTAGTTCTTGCGCCAAAGAATCATTTCGAAATTCGCCAGTGAAAGTTTGTCGAGGCGCACTAACAATTTTTACAACAGCGTTTTCAGCTAAGGCATTCGGCATTGGCGCTAAGAAGAAAAAAACACTTAGCAAAAGACCAATGAGCTTTTTCATATTTTTAACTCACCGCTGCGCGCAATCAATTTTTTCTCATCTGGATAGGCCAAGTGCTCGACAATCTCACTTAAAGGAAACCATGAAACCTCATCAACCTCAGAAATCTGAGGAGTTAACTCCCCGCTTACCTCCGAAAAAAGAAAATGATGAACAGTCTTATGAATTCTCTTACCGCCAGCCATAAACCAAAAATCAATTACCCCTAAAGATTTAGAGATTGCTGACGTAATTCCAGTTTCTTCGGCAACCTCTCGAATGGCGGCTTGTTCAGGCGTTTCACCAGCTTCAATATGACCTTTGGGCAGAGACCACAACATTTTGGTGCCGCTTGAGTCTTTGTGATCAATGCGACCGATAAGCAGACCCATAGTGCCAGTGGAATCGATGACTAAACCTCCCGCACTTACCTCATCAACTCGCTTGGCATAGGTTTTTTTACCCGCAGGCTTATTAGCAGCGTTGGGTTGAGTAGATGTTTGGGGGCCGCGGTTAGCGGGGCGCTTGCGCTTCCGCTTCTTCTTAATGCCTTCGCTGCCCGCACCAGGTGCCGGGATCATGGAGCAAGGGTACTGCTCTAACCTTACTTATTGTGACTAGTGCATTGGGAGCCGCAGGCGAGTTAGCGATTCGTTCACTTATTGAACGTGCCCCGTTAGCGAGCTCACTCGCCCATGCCTTTAAGAGCAATGGATTCACCTTGGCCTTAGTCGGAGGACCAGTTCGCGATGCAATTTTAGGCCGTCTTGGAAATGATTTAGATTTTACGACGAATGCTCTTCCGCAAGAAAGTAAAAAAATCCTGAACGCTTGGGCCGATAATGTTTGGGATACCGGAATTGCTTTTGGAACCGTTGCTGGAAAACGCGGCGATACAACAGTAGAAGTAACAACGTATCGAACTGAAAAATATGAAATCGATTCACGCAAACCTGAAGTCGAATACGGAAAAGATATCCTCGGTGATTTATCACGACGCGACTTCACGGTTAATGCAATGGCCTTAGAACTCACAGGCGCACAACCAGAGTTTATCGACCCATTTAACGGTTTGGCAGATTTAACAAAAAAGATTTTAAGAACACCGGGATCACCCAACGACTCTTTTAATGATGACCCTCTTCGTATGATGCGTGCAGCTCGTTTTGCAAGCCAGCTTGATTTTGAAATCGCACCGGAAGTTTTATTATCAATGAAAGAGCTCGCATCTCGCATCTCCATAATCTCCGCTGAACGCATACGTGATGAGTTTACAAAAATTATAATGTCACCAAATCCACGCACAGGTATAACAATTTTAGTCGACACAGGTTTGGCCGATATTGTAATTCCGGAAATTCCTAAACTTCGCCTAGAAGTTGACGAGCACCACCACCATAAAGATGTCTATGAACACTCAATAACTGTTTTGGAACAAGCCATAATGCAGGAAGTGCGATTAGGTGGTCCAAACCTAATTATTCGCTTGGCGGCGTTACTGCACGATATTGGTAAACCAAAAACTAGAAACTTTGTCGAAGGTGGCGGAGTTTCATTTCACCACCACGAAGTTGTTGGCGCACGATTAGCTAAGAAACGCTTACAAGAGCTGCGATTTGATGGGGACACGATCGAATCTGTTGAGCTCTTAACCGCATTACACCTGCGTTTTCATGGTTATGGCGACGGTGAATGGAGCGATTCTGCTGTGCGCCGTTATGTGCGCGATGCTGAAGGCCTACTTATTCATTTACACGTGTTGACCCGGGCAGACTGCACAACTCGTAACAAGGCAAAGGCAACGCGACTATCAAGCATTTATGACTCATTGGAGGCTCGCATCGATGTTCTTATGGAACAAGAAGAGCTTTCAAAGATTCGTCCCGATTTAGACGGGGCACAAGTAATGGAGATATTGAATCTAAAGCCTTCCCGCGAGGTTGGCGCAGCCATGAATTTTCTGATGGAGTTACGTTTGGATCAAGGCCCACTAGGAGAAGAAAAAGCCAAGGCCGAGTTATTGGAGTGGTGGAAAAACCGAACGACGAAGTAAGCGAAGTGCGGTTAAAAAGTACGCAGCAGAAACACACAGCGGCACCCACATAGAGATTCCAGAAGTAGGTAACAAAAGAGCAGCTAGCAAACCACCCGTAACAATTGCACCGTTAACGAGAACGTCATAAACAGCAAATACACGCCCACGGAAGTAGTCATCGATTTTTGATTGTACGAGTGCATCATTTGTAACTTTTACATTTTGCCCAAAAAATGACGTCAGGAATGCAGTGAGTATGAGTGCAATTTGGGTTTGAGAAGCAGCCAGAATGAGCGGACATGCAGAACTTGCAAGTAAAGAGAATCGAATCCATCGATGCCGCCCAACTTTTGAGACACCGTAAGGTGCCAGGAATGCACCTAAAAATAATCCAACTCCAGCTAGCGATAGTGCAATACCAAAACCCCTTAAACCTTTTTCTGGAAGATTTGGATCATTAAAAGTATTTCTCTCTAACAAAAGCGCGGTGAGTGTTAACGCAGTCAACCCGCCACGATGGATTGCTGTAGCAAGAATTCCACGCGCGGCATCACTGTGAATAGACAGGAAACGAAAGCCATCACGCATGTCGTGTAACCCCTGCATAAAGCTGGTCGCCTCTTTTTCATGCTGCTGGGGACCAATCTCATATTTTTTTAATCGACCACTTAACAATGCTGCAAGAAAATAACCAACACTTGCAATAAGAATGAGAAGTGCATCAGCATGGTTAGCAAGCGCCAAAGAATCGACAAGGGCTCGTACCCCAACGCCAATACCGCCACCTATTACTACCAATAATGAGCCACCTGTAACCGCGATGGCATTGGCAGTTATAAGAGATTTAGTGTCAATTAAAAGAGGAAGACCAGCTGATAACGCTGCCAAAATTAATCGGTTAACTCCAAAAGCAATTAATACGACGATTGTTAATTCAACCCCAGTTGATCCGCTGAAAATCAATAGTGCAACAAGCAGCAGGTTTACTGAACGAATCATGTTTGAAATAAACAAAGCTCGCTGTCGTGAGATACGGTCCAAAACTGTTCCTACGAAAGGGCCAACAATTGAATATGGCAGTAATACGACGGCAAAACCAAGAGCAGCGCTGAGCGCGTTAGCTTGGCGCTCAGGTGAAAAAAGAATGAACGAAGCCAGCGCGCTCTGAAAGATCCCGTCGGTAACTTGCCCCATCCAACGGATGGATAGCAGGCGGGAGAACCGTGGGTGCTTAAGGAGCTGAAAAAGACTCACGAGATTGAGCGTAGTCGCACAACTTGGTTTATTCTTCTCCGACAATGAAATCACAGCGTTCGTACATCGATTATTCACTCGATAAGCGCGCCACTTTATTGGCCCTCTTCCGAGGCGCGGTTGATGCATGTGATGCCGATCCATACTTATTACGAGCTGCAAAATGGCATGGCGAAAAAGTCTCACGTAATTGTCCTGTGTGTAAGAAGAACGCCCTTGTGGAACTGCGCTATACCTTTGGTGAACAGCTAGGACAGTACTCAGGCCGCATTAAGACTCCACGCGAGCTTGCAGAGATGGAGAGCGAGTTTGGCGAATTTCGCGTCTATATTGTCGAAGTTTGCCCGGATTGTTCGTGGAACCACATGTGCGCCTCCTATGTTTTAGGCGATGGCGTTGAGCGCAAAGCGCCTCGCAAGACACGCACCCTCGAGGACGAGGATTACGCGGCGCGGTAACCTTCACTAATGCTTCGCAAACTCTTAATTCGAGCCACAATCTTCATTGGTGGCTTTGGTTTTATCTCTGCCGCAACCCTGTTTGCTTTAGCTTATTTCACGGTAGATATTCCAAATCCCAACGCATATGTAAATAGCCAATCTACGATTATTCAATACTCAAACGGTGCAGAAATTGGTCGCGTTGGAACACAGAACCGACAAATTGTTCCGTTAGCAAAAATTCCACTCAACGTTAGACATGCGGTGTTGGCCGCTGAAGACCGCGGATTTTATTCCAACAGAGCTTTTAGTATTACAGGCATTGCACGAGCTATCTTTAATAACTTAAAAGGTGGATCTCTCCAAGGTGGTTCAACAATCACCCAGCAGTATGCAAAGACTGCTTTCTTGACACCTAGTCGCACGATTCAAAGAAAGATCAAAGAGTTGGTTATTTCAATCAAACTCGAGAATCAATTGTCAAAAGATCAGATCTTTGAAAGCTATCTCAACACTATTTATTTTGGTCGCGGGTCTTATGGCGTGATGACAGCATCACAACAGTATTTCAATCGCAATGTGGATCAATTAACAAATGCGCAAGCCGCAGTTATTGCATCAATTTTGCGCTCGCCAGGTCTATATGATCCGGCATTTAAAAAGGGAAATAAAGAGAGATTAATTGCGCGATTTGCATACGTAAAAAATGGAATGGTCAGCGCTGGATGGCTTTCTGCAAAAGATGCAGCGAAGATGAAGTTCCCAACCGTTGCACCGCGCGCCTCTTCCGGACAACTCAGTGGGCCTAAGGGTCACGTTATTGAAGCGGTGCAAAAAGAGTTAGCAAAACTTGGTTTTAGCCAGGATCAGTTATTAGTTGGCGGTCTTGTTATTAAAACAACGTTAGATCAAAAAGCACAACAATCGGCCGTTGATGCGGTCAATAAGTTTTATCCAACAAAAGCTCCAGATAATTTACGAATTGGTCTGGTTGCCATCAAACCAGGCACAGGAGAAATTGTTGCTCTATATGGCGGCCGAGATTACTTAGCGCGCCAATTAAGCGATGCAACACAGTCAATTGCACTTGCGGGGTCGACGTTTAAACCCTTTGCAATTGTTGCCGCATTAGAACAAGGAATCCCATTGTCTTCAATGTGGAATGGTGATTCACCGCAAGTATTTGATGATGCGGGCAAACCTTATGAAGTTTCCAACTATGGAAACGAAGGTTGGGGACAGATTGATCTGTTGTATGCAACTAAGCACTCAGTCAATACCGTCTTTGTCCCACTTGGAATCAAAGTTGGACCCGTTGCAGTTGTAGATGTCGCAAGGCGTGCAGGAATTCCAGAATCGGTGGCGATGATGCCAACACCATCAGTTGTATTGGGCGTTGCAAGCCCACACGTGATTGATGTTGCAAATGCATATGCAACATTTGCTGCTCAAGGAATAAAATCAAAACCATATTTAGTAAGCCAAGTTGTTGGACCAAATAAAGGCGTGTTATACGAAGCCAAGCCTGAAACACAAGAAGTATTTTCCAAAGAAGTGATGGCTGATTTAACTTTTGCACTCAAAGCTGTTGTTACTGGCGGAACTGGCGCTGCAGCTTTAGCACTTGGCCGTCCAGCAGCTGGAAAAACAGGAACATCACAATCAAATGCATCTGCATGGTTTAGTGCCTACACACCACAACTGGCCGCATCTGTTGCCTTCTTCCGCGATAGCGCTTCAGAGTCACTAAATGGAATCGGCGGGCTAACCTCCGTAACCGGCGGAACGTTCCCAGCAAAAATCTGGACTGCATTCATGAAAGGTGCGCTCAAGGGCGAACCAGTGATGGATTTTCCGGCACCTTCTAATATCGGCGGACTAGATCCGATAGTCATGACTTCGGGCGGCAAACAATCTCGTAAACCATAATGGCGCTGCGTTTTAAGACTCTCCTAGTCTTAGCTGTTCTTGCCTCATTACTCTCATTTGCAAAGTTCTCACACTGTGAAGGCAGCAATTGGGCCACACCGGATCAATATATTCACGCCTGCTATAGCGACTTACCCTCGCTTTTTGGCGCACGAGGATTAGACAAGCATGTTTGGCCTTATGCCAGTGATAAAAACTCAGTGGAGTATCCAGTTCTAACCGGCCTAGTTATGTTTGCAACTTCCGGTTTAGTTGAAACTCCGCTTTCTTACTTCAACTTAAATGCTTTTTTGCTCGCTTTAATTTTCATTTTTTTAGTTTTACTGACAGCAAAACTTAAACCAGAGTTTTCCTATCTTTTGCCGGTAGCACCAGCAATGCTGGCTTCACTCTATATCAACTGGGATTTATGGGCGATTATTACCATGATGCTTGCCATTTATTGGTTTGACCGAAAAGCTTATTTATATAGCTCTCTAGCTTTAGGAATTTCAATTGCAACCAAATTCCTACCTATATTTTTATTGTTTCCAATTATTTTTATTTTATGGCGTAGCAACCGAGTCAAAGAGTTAATTAAATATGTTGTGATAACCGCATTAGTGTGGATCGGCATTAATGTGCCATTTGTATTAACAACCCCAACTGGTTGGTGGCGCTTTTATAAACTCAATATTGAGAGAGTTGCTGACTGGGGCTCCTTGTGGTTGGCACTGAATCAACTTGGTGTTGGTTTAACCAATCTAAATTATTTATCGCTACTTCTTTTATTAATTGGGCTAGCAGCTATTGCCCTATTTTTATTTGAAATTAAAAACACCCCAACACTTGCATCGGTGGCTTTTATTGTTTTAGCTGTAGTTATGGTTGCGAGTAAGGTCTATTCCCCACAATATGTTTTGTGGCTAACTCCATTAGCGGTGATTGCGCTTACAAATAAAAAAGATTTATATGCTTTTTGGTTATGGCAAAGCGTTGAAGTTATGTATCACGTGGCAATCTGGCAACACTTAGCTGTTGTTACTGGGGCGCATTTTGGTTTACCCCAAGGCGGCTATGCAGCCTTAACCCTGCTGCGTAGTGCAGGCTCCCTGTACCTAGTGGGGGTCCTGGCAAAACGGGCACTTCAGGCCCGAAATACACAGGGTTCGGCCTTCGATTTACTCTTTGAGGCCTCTAAGGCCTACCCTTAACCCTCTTGAACCAGCATCTGATGTCGGCTCAGGAAAGCACTAACCCTCCTGTCACGGAAATGCCGTGGCCGTCTAAGTCCAGAGGAGGTCGGGTTAACGCATGCGTCACTACGAACTTATGGTCATTCTTGATCCAGAACTTGAAGAACGTACAGTCACACCAAGCCTTGAGACATATCTCAAAATAATTAAAG
>CAFARE010000013.1_pt1 | contig 24748 bp, 28 predicted proteins | sample 7267901 | NCBI WGS metagenome assembly CAFARE01 (sample SAMEA6814012, study PRJEB35770) | freshwater metagenome | biome: Freshwater; feature: Freshwater reservoir; material: water | place: Czech Republic | collected 2016-04-20 | depth 30m m
CGAGCAGATGCAATTGGCGTGCTGACTGTTGGCTGTGAACGCAGCCAAGCTAGAGCAATCGCACTAACTGGGGCGTTATGCACTTTAGCAATTGAATCAATCGCCTCTAAAACTGCGAAGTTTTTCTCGTTTGCATACTCAAGAGCACCTGCTGCGCGCTTTGAATCAACGTCGGTTACGCCGGGGCGGTATTTGCCGCTTAAGAAGCCGCGAGCGATTCCATAGAAAGGAATATTAGATAAACCGAATTCGGCAACAGTCTGGGCCATCTCACCTTCATAGGTCGCACGATCTACCAAATTATATTTTTCCTGCACAGCTACATATGACGGCAAGTTATTGTCTCTGCTGACTTCTAGTGAAAGGCGCAGACGTTCTGGTGAAAAGTTCGAGGCGGCGATATAGCGCACCTTTCCCTGCGCGATTAACTGTGCGTAAGCACCAAGCGTCTCCTCCATGGGAACATCTAGGTCATCGCCGTGGCTGTAATACAGATCGATGTAATCAGTCTGCAAACGGTTGAGTGATTCTTCACATGCTGCAAAAATATTTGCCGCCGAAAGCCCTGGTCGAGAATTCATCTTTGATACCTTGGTTGCAATAACTATCTCGGCGCGGTTATCTACTTTCTTTAGCCACGAACCGATAACCTTTTCAGACTCTCCACCTATGTGCCCCTCAACCCACTGGTTGTAAGCATCTGCAGTATCGATGAAATTGCCACCTAGATTGCGATAGGCATCTAGCACTGCATGCGATTGGGCCTCATCGGCATTTGAACCGAAGATATTGCTGCCAAGGCATAATTCATGAACAACAAGGTCGGTCTCTGGAAGAGTAATCATTGGGCAAGGTTACCTTGTTCATGTGGCGACGAGATAAGGCACAATTGCCCCCATGGCGCAAACAACGGGTGGATTTACAAGCAAAGGTCTGGCCTTAGAGGCTAAGACCCTTGTTCTACCTTCTCTTTCTCAAGCCGAGGCCATTGAGATAGGCCAGATTGCATTAGCAATAGGAATGCAACGTGCTTTACCAATTGCAATTGAAGTTCGACTACACGAGTGGATTGTTTTTCATGCATCTCTACCCGGTGCGCTACCAAAAGATGATGCATGGATCGCGCGCAAAGCACGAGTTGTTTTAGCTACCGGTAATTCTACGATGCACGAAAGAGTTTTAGCTGAAGAAAAAGACGTGGATTGGTATAGCCAGACTGGTTTGTCAGAAGAGACGCATGCAATTCATGGCGGCGGATTAGCTTTGAATGTCACTGATGTTGGCTTAGTCGGTATTTTGCTAATAAGTGGATTGCCGCAAGTACACGATCATTTGCTGGGCGTAGAGATTATTACCGAATTTCTTGCGCGCAAAGGAGAACTCAGTTGAGCATATGGGTATGCGGTGAAGTTCTTATAGATATTTTGCCAAGTGGTCCAGTTGTTGGAGGAGGTCCAGCAAATACGGCTAAGGCACTTGCACGGTTGGATTATGACGTTGATTTTATAGATGGCATTTCTACCGATTCATTTGGAGTCATCGTACGTAAAGAGCTTGAGCGCGACAAGGTTGGTTTAGGTCTGTGCTTAACCAGTGATAAGCCAACATGTACAGCAACGGTTACCGTGGATGCACAGGGCGGTGCGCGCTATGACTTTGTAATCGATGGCACTGCGACCTTTGATTTTAATTCACAGTGGCTGCCAGATCCTGAACGTTTGAAGCCATCAGTGCTTCACATTGGCACGCTAGTTACGATTATTGAGCCATCGGCCAGCGTTTTGTATGACTGGGCGGTTCGAGTAGGCGAGTTTGCACCAATCATTTTTGATCCTAATATCCGCCCTAGCGTGATGGGAGATCGTCAAAAGTACAGCCAGGCCGTTGAAAAATGGGTTGGTATCTCATCAATCGTAAAGGTGAGCGATGACGATATTGCGTGGCTGTATCCAGATGAGAGTTTGGATGAAGTTGCACGCCGGTGGATTGCCGGCGGTGTGAGTTGCGTAGTAATCACGCGTGGTGCTCATGGATTAATTGGCTATACCGAACATGGCATAGAAGAAGTCGATGCAGTTAAGACTGTTGTTGTAGATACTGTAGGTGCAGGAGATACGGTAGGTGCAATAGTTGTAGAAGGAGTAATAAAGCATTCAGTAGCTGGCCTTGTAGGACATACACTTAATGCAGTTCTACACAAAGCGGCAGTAGCAGCTGCGATCACATGTTCACGTGCGGGTGCTCAACCTCCACGAACGCACGAGTTAATAATGGAGTCCTGATGCAGTTCATAGATGATGCCGAGTTTCAAATCGCTATCGATGATGACAATGGTGGCCGAATCGTTTCGCTCAAGTGGCGTGATAACGAGTTTGCAGTTCCGTTTCGCGGACAGATTCACACGTCGGGTTGGTATTCAATGGCTCCATGGGCAGGGCGCATTAACGAAGGCTTAATTACAAATCCAGCTGGAGAAAGTTTTCAACTTCCTGCAACGATAGATCCACCGCACGCAATACATGGTTTTGGTCTTATTAGTTCATGGCAAGAAATCGGTCCAGGGCGATCGTTGTTGCATCTACCAGCACCATATAACGGTGCAACGGTGGAGCAGAGAATTGAAGTTCTAGATGATGCCATTCGGTGGTCGTTAGAATACGACGCTAATGGTTGTGATTTACCAGTGTGGATGGGCATGCATCCATGGTTTGCCCGTGATTTAGATCGTGGCGGTAGCGCTGAAGTTGAGTTTGAAGCTACCGAAATGTTAGTACGCAATGGTGAGGGGATTCCAACGGGAGAACGGTGTAAGCCAACGGCGCAGCCGTGGGACGATGCATTTACGGGTATAAAAGGCACCCCTGCAGTGGTTTGGGCCGATGTTGCACGCATCTCTATCGAATCCGATGCACCATGGTGGGTAGTCTTTACTGAAGATAGCGAAGGTGTCTGCATCGAACCACAGACGGCGCCACCGGATGCGCAAAACTTAGGAATCACTGGCGAGGATTACATAGAGGCCTTATTCGTTTTCGAGCGTTTGGATTTGGATTAACAATGATAAATCGAACAGTATTAGCCGAACTTCGCACTAAAGAAGATGCACGATTCTTGGCTTTGCATCCAAAGAGTGGTCAACTCTTTGAAGCCGGTAAGAAGAACATGCCCGGCGGCGTGCCTATGTCATGGATGGCCAAATGGCCAGGTGCCTATCCAGTCTTTATTGAAAATGCTAAAGGTGCACGCTTTACCGATGTCGATGGCAATACATATATTGATTTTTGCTTAGGCGATACGGGCTCGATGACTGGGCACTCACCCGATGCAACTGTTGCAGCGATACGCGAACAAGTGGGTAAGGGGATTACGGCGATGTTGCCAACGGCCGATGCAGCAATTGTTTCGGGCGAACTTGCACGTCGTTTTGGTCTTCCGCTGTGGCAGTTCACGGTTTCTGCAACCGATGCTAATCGCCATGTGATTCGCTATTCACGAATGATTACTGGCCGATCTAAGATAGTTGTAATCGATCGTTGTTATCACGGCAGTGTTGATGAAACATTTGCAACACTTGATACGGAAGGAAATACCGTAGCCCGCGAAGGAAATATCGGCGCACCAGTTGCCCTAGATGTCACTACACGCGTCGTTGAATTCAACGATATCGCCGGCATGGAAAAAGCTTTGGCACATGGCGATGTGGCAGCGATTTTGATGGAACCGGCTATGACCAACGTTGGAATTGTTTTACCACAAGCCGGTTACTTAGAGGCAGTACAGGCATTAGCTAAGAAATATGGGACAATTTTAATAATCGATGAGACTCATACGATTTCGGTTGGCCCTGGTGGAATGACAGCAGATCGTGGATTAAAGCCGGATTTCTTAACTATTGGCAAGGCAATTGCTGGTGGAATTCCGACGGGCACATTTGGAATGACGCAAGAGATCGCCAATTCAATTAAGAGAATGGTCGAGCTAGAAATAATCGATACTGGCGGCATCGGAGGCACATTAGCTGGCAATGCACTATCGCTAGCGTCGATGCGCGCAACGTTGACGCAGGTTCTGACCCAAGAAAACTTTGATCGCATGATTGACTTAGGAACACGCTGGTCTGATGGTGTAGATGCTGCGATTGAAGAGTTTGATTTACCGTGGACATGTAACCGATTGGGCGCACGTGGTGAATATATGTTTGCTAATTCGACGCCAATAACTGGGGCCGATGCAAATAATGCAGGCGACTTTGAACTAGAGCAGTACATTCATCTGCGCATGCTCAACGATGGATTTTTGATTACACCGTTTCACAATATGGCCCTGATGTGTCCTGATACAACGGCGGCCGATGTCGATGCCCATACGCATGCATTTCGCACTATGTGCGCCGAACTCACAGGGAACCCACAGAGCTGACTTTGGATTGCCACAAGGTCGCCTTTTACCTTTGACTTATCCGCACAACAGTGTGGCAATGATGGGGGATCACATGAAGCTTTTAACTCGAAGCATTGCAGCTGCATCTATGGCTGGATTCTTTGCACTTGCAGGAATTTCGGGAGCCGCTGCTGATGTAACAGCGCCAGTTGTTAAGAAAGTCGCATTGACTCCGGCGCAAAAGACTGCTTTTGAAGCTGCCAAGGCTACTTTCCAAGCTGCACGGACTGCGCGTCAAGCCGCCTTTGCTGCCGCAAAGATAACTATCGCTACCGCAAAGCTTGCCCGCGATGCAGCGATTGCTGCAGCAACAACGAAAGCTGCACGCGTTGCCGCACGTACAACATTTAAATCAGTGGTTGCTAGCGCACGGGCTGGCATCCCAGTAAAACCTGTACCACCTGTTCGTCCATAAACAAGGGATGCATGAAAAAAAGGAGCCAGTTCCCCTGGCTCCTTTTTCAATTTCTACTTATTTAATTAAACCCCAATGATTCATATAGTTTTAAGCCTTTTACGTTATCGGCATCGACGTACAGCATGGCTTCTGTAATTCCCTTATTAAAGAAGTAGTTCATTGCCGCGATAGAAACCGCCCGGCCAATGCCGTGCCCGATGTATTCAGGATCAACGCCAACGACATACAACTCGCCAACTGGGGCTTGATTAACTAGGTCGTGGTGAATCTTTGTCCAGCATGTACCAACTAACTGTCCATTATCGATCGCTATGAAAAAACCATCGGCATCAAACCAGGGTTCGGCCATTCGATTCTCTAAATCTTGCATCGCCCAATTACCTTGATCAGGATGCTCGGCAAAAACTTTGTTATTTAAAGCTAACCACGCATCTTTGTGAAGCTTTGGGTCAAAGCGCTCTATTGTGAAACCATGATCAGTATCTGGAATTCGCCCCTGCAAAGCGCGGTGAATCTTTAAAATATGGCGCATCTTTATACGCGTTCGTTAATGGAGCTCTCTTTGCCACCTAATGGCATCGTGAAACGATAGCCAACGTTGCGAACGGTTCCGATGATCGCTTCAAACTCCGGACCAAGCTTTGATCGCAGGCGACGAATATGGACATCTACTGTGCGAGTGCCACCAAAATAATCGTAGCCCCAGATTTCTTGCAGTAACTGTGCGCGAGTAAATACGCGACCTGGATGCTGAGCCAAATACTTCAATAATTCAAACTCTTTAAAAGTTAAATCTAAAACATTTCCTTTAAGGCGCGCGGTGTAAGTAGATTCATCGATGGCAACATCACCGCTGCGAATCTCTCCCGAATGTGGATCACTGCTAGCAACGGCTGCGATGTGTTTGCCTACTGCTATGCGGATACGGGCATCGACTTCAGCTGGTCCTGCGGTATCGAGCATTACGTCATCGATTCCCCAGTCGGCACTCACGGCAGATAAACCGCCTTCAGTTGTAATAGCGATGATGGGGCAACCAAGACCTGTAGTTGTTAGTAGGCGTGCTAAAGACTTTGCAGCAGGTAAATCGCGACGTGCATCAACGAGAATTACATCTACATCGGGTACATCAACTAAGACACTAGCTTCGGCTGGCAAGATGCGAACATGATGCGCAAGCAAACCAAGTGCAGGTAGAACTTCCGCGCTCGCTCCAGAGGTATTCGTAAGTAGCAAGACCTTGGCCATTGGTACAGACTACCCCTGTGAAATCATTGCTTCCAATCGTCATTGTGCTGACCCTGGCAACTGCCTATGGGCTTTGGTATCAACGTTCTCGCGGCACCGTTAAAGCTAAAGCCGGGCAGTCTTTTATTACCGAATCCATGATTGGTGGCGCTCTGGGATCTAAGGCGACCCTGGTGCAGTTCTCATCGGCCTTTTGTACGCCATGTCGGGCTACGAGGGTTCTGCTAGAAAACATCGTTGCCGATATGCCCGATGTCGCTCATGTCGAAGTCGATGCCGAGGCGCAGTTAGAGCTAGTTCGACAACTGAACATATTGAGCACCCCCACGACATTGATATTAGATTCACAGGGCTTAGAAGTTGGGCGGGCAGTAGGTGCACCTAAACGCGAGCAGGTAATCAATGCGCTCGCGGCTATTCGCAAATAGTTCGCAACTCGCATTTACTGTTCGCGGTCTTTATAGTTACGGACATGTCTTTTGCCAGAAATTTCACTAAGCGTCGCGTCATTGATTATGGCCGCTTAGCTGGCGCTTTGTGTCGAATGTAATTGTTGCTTTTAAAAACAATTACCCATTCATCGACCAAAGGAAAAGTACATGACTCAAATTTTGAACCAGAAAAAATCAGCAGTAACAATTGATGCACGCGGTCCACGTTTTTCAGCTGTCCTTACAACATTAGTTTTGGCTACTGCTTTAGCAACTGCGAACCTTTGGGTTATCAGTGCGCAGGCGATCGTTTTTGCCATCGGTGCATTTCGCGGACCACAGTTCACGCCGTATGCACTGATTTTTCGAAGCTTCATTAAGCCACGATTAAAGAGTGCGGCAACTCCAGAAGACATTCGCCCCCCTCAGTTCGCCCAAAGCGTGGGGCTGCTCTTTGCATTGGCCGCCATCGCGGGATCGATCACCGGAATCAGCGCACTCTTCGTTATAGCCGTCAGTTGCGCCCTAGCAGCCGCCTTTTTGAACGCAGCATTTAACTTCTGCCTAGGGTGCGAAGTTTATTTACTGCTTCTTCGCATAAGGTAGGCACATGGCTGACATGCATGAACTTCATGAAAAGGGCTTACGGCTTACGCCCCAGCGCGAGTTGGTGCTGGCTGCTGTTCGCGAGCTTGGTCATTCGACCCCTGAAGAAGTTGCCGAGAAAGTGCGCGCAACGCACCCAGGAATCAATCTTTCAACGGTCTATCGCAACTTAGAGACGCTTGAAAATGTGGGCCTTGTGCAACATACGCATTTGGGCCATGGCGGTGCGACGTACCATGCCGCTGAAGAGTTAACGCATCTTCACTTAGTCTGCGGAAAGTGCGGAAGTGTTGGCGATGCACCAATCGATGTTGCAGCTAATTTTGTAAACACATTGGCCGATGACTATGGCTTTAAAACTGATGTTACTCATTTTGCAATATACGGAACGTGCACTAACTGCCAATGAGCGCGGTACTGGTCGAAGACGGGGTAGACAAAGGTGCAGTGTGGCACTTTGGCGAACCCGTTAAAGAGCAGCGTGCATTAGAAGCTGGCACTGCGTGGGCCGACCTTTCACACTTGAGCGTTATTGCAGTTAGTGGCGACGATCGTTTGAAATGGCTCCATGATTTGACCACTCAATTCCTCAATGATTTGAGCGCAGGTGTGTGGACATCCGGAATGATTTTGGATCCCCAGGGCCACATTGAGTATCAATTTAATTTAGTCGATGATGGTGCAATAACGTGGTTGGTTTTAGATCCTGGTTATTCCGAAACACTTCTTGCATATTTAACAAAGATGAAATTTATGTTGAAGGTTGACGTTCGAGACGCCAGTAATGAATTCGCAGTTTTGCGCGCACCTGGAGTTTCAACTGACATAGGTGGTCCATTTGCTTTAGTTGCACGAGCCGAACTGGCCGATATAAGCGCTGGATTTAATTCAGTAGCAACACAAATTGGTACATGGGCACTCGATGCCGAGCGCGTTGCTGCAGGGCGCCCCCGCATTGGTTTTGAGACTGATCACAAATCGATTCCCAATGAAATCGGAGTATTAAATAAGTCTGTACACATGAATAAAGGCTGTTACCGGGGCCAAGAGACTGTCGCGAAGGTTTTCAACTTAGGTAATCCACCGCGGCGTTTGGTGATGTTGCACCTTGATGGCAGTGATGTTGCGTTTCCAGCACAAGGTACAAAAGTGGAAAATGATGGGGTAGTTGTTGGATTTATCGGCACCGTTGCCCGCCATCACGAACTTGGCACAATCGCGCTAGCTATTGTGAAGCGGAATACGCCAGTTGAGGCAACATTAAGTATCGAAGGTGTGCCCGCTTCGCAGGAAGTGATTGTTTAGTCAAGGTAGGCTTGGCATGTGGAGCTACTTACATCAATAATCATTGGCCTAGCCGCCATCGCATTAGGTATCGCTCTCATCTTTTATGCATTCCGTGGTCGCCAATCTCAGGCGAGACGTTCACCAAAATTTAGAGGACGCCCATAGATGGTATTTACAATTCCCGAAGGTCTGCACGCCGATTTAAATCCATTAGCGTGGTTAGTTGGAACATGGCGCGGTAAAGGTCGTGGTGAGTATCCCGGTATAGAGCCATTTGAGTACGCGCATGAAGTCGTCTTTAATCACGATGGTCGTCCATTTTTAAATTATTTTTCTCGTTCATGGATTTTAGATGCAGAGGGAGAGATTGTTCGCCCGGGTGCATCAGAGGCTGGCTTTTGGCGCGCAAAGCCCAACAATGTTTTAGAGGTAGTTCTTTCGCACAACACTGGAATCTCTGAGGGCTGGGTCGGACAGTTTGATGGTCCAAAGATTCAATTAGTTTTGGATCAGGGCTACTCAGCGCCAAGTGCCAAGATTGTTACTGCTGGAGTTCGCTTATATGGACTTGTTGCCGGTGAACTATTTTTTGCTTATGACATGGCCGCCGAAGGTAAAGAGTTACAAGCTCATATTTGGTCATCGCTTGAACGCCAGAGCGAATAATCAATGACGCTGCTTATTGGAGAAACCCTTGCAGAAGTTGTTAGAAATGAAGTTGTTGAGTCGATTCATGTAGGCCACTTTGTAGCCCTCAACAGTGACGGCTCAATCATGATGCATAAAGGTGATCCCACTCAACTTATTTATCCACGCTCTTCATATAAATCTATTTTGGCTTCGGCTATGGCGCGCAGTGGAGTTGATTTAGAACCGCGCTTGTTAGCACTTACATGCGCATCGCATTCAGGTTTAGAGATGCATCAAAAAGGCGCACTAGAGATTTTAGCGTTGGCAGGTTTAGATGAGACTGCATTGCAGAATGTTAAAGGTCGGCCACTAGATGAAGCTGCCGCCCTTGCAAATCCAGTAGCAACACGATTAGCGATGAACTGCAGCGGTAAGCACTCTGGAATGTTGTTGGGCTGTGCAACAAATGGTTGGCCCATTGAAAATTACTTAGATCCAGAACATCCGTTGCAGATAGCTTTCAAGAATGAGTTAGAAATGTTGTCGGGTGAGAAAATTACCCATATAGCTGTCGATGGTTGTGGCGCACCGCTATTTCTGATCTCTTTATTAGGTTTAGCACGAGCAATTAGAGCGCTAACAATTTCAGCAGATCCTGTACATCAACGTGTAGCCCAAGCGTGCAGAGATTTCCCAGAGATGGTTGCTGGACCTAGTCGCATGTCTACAAAAATTATGAAAAATTATCCGGGTGTATTTATGAAAAGTGGCGCAGAATCAATCATGGTTGCCTCGGTGCCCGATGGTCGCACTTTTGCTTTCAAAGTAAACGATGGTGGTTTGCGTCCACGCGAGGCAATAACAGTTGCTGGATTGAAGTTATTAGGCGTTGACGCCGATATTGAGTTAGAAAAGGTCTACGGGGGCGGTCACGTAGTCGGCTCCATTCGCGCAACTTTCTAACTAGTCGTACCCTTGTGCCATGAACGGGCGCATAGCTACCGTAATGGTGCATACATCTCCACTAGATCAGCCTGGAATTGGCGATGCTGGTGGGATGAACATCTATGTCCTTGAATCAGCCCAGCGTATGGCTGGCATGGGTGTTGAGGTAGATATTTTCACACGTCGCACTGAAAGCGATCAGCAAGACATAGTTGAGATTTCAAAAGGTGTACGAGTTCGCTACTTTGATTGTGGCCATGGGCATTTAACTAAAGAGCAGTTACCGGCGCACATCATGGGTCTATCACGAGAATTCTTAAAGTTAATCAAGCAAGAAAATTACGATGCGATTCACTCGCACTATTGGATCTCTGGAAAAGTTGCGATGCCTGCCGCTGCCGAGCTTGGAATTCCATTAGTACACACAATGCACACCATGGCACGGGTAAAGAATTTAAATTTGGCTGAAGGTGAAACTCCAGAGCCAATGGTTCGTGTTCAAGGAGAGACACAAATTGCAGCCGCAGCTCAAGCGCTGATTGCTAACACTGACTCTGAAGCGGCCAGCTTGGTTTCTTTGTATGAGGCTTGCCCAGACATCGTGCATGTAGTCACACCAGGTGTTGATCTGTATACATTTACTCCAGGACAGGGCCGTAAAGCTGCGCGCGATGTGATTGGAACTCCGCAGGATGCTTTGGTTGTTACTTTTGTAGGGCGCATTCAGCCACATAAAGGTCCAGAAGTATTGATTCGCGCTACCTCCGAGTTAGTAAAGCACTCACCGTTGCTGCGCGGAAAACTTATTGTCAATATTGTCGGTGGAGCTTCGGGTGCAAATACTGCCGAAGTTGAACGGCTGCAAGAGTTAAGTACATGGATAGGAATTGACGATGTAGTTCGTTTCGCTCCTCCAGTACCGCGGACTGAATTACCACAGTGGTATCGCGCCGCAGATTTAGTATGCGTGCCAAGTTATTCCGAATCCTTTGGTTTAGTTGCATTAGAGGCCCAGGCCTGCGGAACACCGGTTATTGCAACGGCGGTCGGAGGCTTGCGCACCGCAGTAGCTGATGGAATCTCAGGTGTTTTAGTTGATGGACATGATCCAAAAGCCTGGTCATCCGTTCTTGCACGTTTACTGCAAGAGCCACAACGTCGCGTACTTCTTGCAGTTGGTGCAGTCGAACATGCTTCACACTTTGGTTGGGATGCAACTGCACGTGGAACTCTCGATATTTATGATCAAGTGATTACCGAGGCGCTGCGAGTGCGAAAGATATCTAGTCAATAATGGCAGCCATTGATCCACGAATTACGATCGAAGAGTTTTTGGATTCGCATGATCTTGAGTTCGAAAAAAGAGATAGCGATACTTTTTTAATTACCCTGCCAGGTGAAAAAAAACTTCAAACACACTGTGCGCTAATTGTTGGGGATCATTCCCTAAGCATCAATGCATTTGTGATCCGCAAGCCCGATGATAATGCAGCTGAAGTTCACGCTTGGTGCCTTGCAAAGAATGCATCGTTGTATGGAATTGCCTTTGCAACTAATGAACTTGGAGATATTTTCCTTGTTGGTCGCTTACCGCTTTTTGCCGTCACAGACCGCGAAATTGATCGTTTGATTGGCTCAGTACTTCAAATCTCTGATTCATCATTTAATCCGCTGCTTGAACTTGGTTTTGCCAATGCAATCCGCCGTGAATGGGCTTGGCGGACTTCACGCGGTGAGTCTTTAGCCAATTTAGAGGCTTTCAAACATTTGGTTTAGGATGTGCGCATGAGCTCTTATGAACTAATCCTGTTGCGCCACGGAGAATCTCAGTGGAATGCTAAAAACCTTTTCACTGGTTGGGTCGATGTTGCCCTGTCTGCAAAGGGTGAAGATGAGGCTCGTCGTGGTGGTACGTTGCTAGCTGAGCGCAATTTATTGCCAGATTTGCTTCACACGTCACTTCTTCGCCGAGCAATTCATACATCGCAGTTGGCTTTAGATGCATGTGATCGCCATTGGATTCCGGTTCAGCGCAGCTGGCGCTTAAATGAGCGTCACTATGGAGCGCTGCAGGGAAAAGATAAGGCTCAAACTTTGGCCCAATACGGTGAAGAACAGTTCGCTTTGTGGCGCCGCTCCTTTGATGTTCCACCACCACCGATCGATGACAACGACGAGTTCTCTCAGAGCAGCGATGCTCGCTATGCCGATATCACAGCACCAAAAACTGAGTGCCTAAAAGATGTCATCGAACGTATGTTGCCTTATTGGCATGAATCGATCGTGCCTGATCTAAAAAAGGGCAAACGCGTACTTGTTACAGCACATGGAAATTCCTTGCGTGCACTGGTTAAACACCTAGATGGAATTAGTGATGCCGATATCGCTGGATTAAATATCCCAACTGGAATCCCGCTGTATTACAAACTCAATGCGGACTTAAGCCCAGTAGTAAAAGGTGGAGAGTACCTAGATGCTGAAGCCGCTAAGGAAGCGATTACTGCAGTTGCAAATCAAGGTAAGAAGTAATTAAGCAGTAATTCCTGCGTAAATATCGACCGGATCTCGAATAATTGCTTGAACTGTAATGCCGCCTGCATGTGCGAAGAATAAAGTTACTGATACTTGCGAACCAGCTGTTGCGGCAAGAGCTGGAACAACAGCCTTAGCATTAGCGGATGGACCTTCGAAAATAATCGGCGTATTCAAACTAACTGAGTTTGTCCCAGTAACTGTTGCAACTTGCCCATTGATAGCTACGCCAAGAAGTGCATCATCTGCAGGATTGTCATTAATGATTGTTCCTACTAAAACTCCAGCCCCTTCAGCGGTTGCAACTACAAGTAGATTGCGGATTTTGATTTTGTTATCGCCTTTAGTGATTGCACCTTCAACACCATCGGTAACTTGCTTGACCTGACGGGTTGATGCATTTAAACCAGCACCACAAGCAGTTAATGTCAATGCGAGTGCTGAAGTAATAAGTGCAATGAATACGCGGCGCATGGCCGTTATTCTCTCATATGAAATTAGCAGTTTAATACGCTGGTTTTACGCCAAAAGGGGCCAGGTGACTCGACCAGAAATGGCTGGTACAATTGACCCTCTAGCGAAGGGCAACACATGACATTTAAGGTCGGCGAAACCGTTGTTTATCCTCATCACGGAGCAGCTCTTATCGAAGCGATAGAAGTTCGTGTGATCAAAGGTGAAGAAAAGACCTATCTAGTGTTGAAAGTTGCGCAAGGAGATCTAACAGTTAGAGTCCCTGCAGAAAATATCGACCTCGTGGGTGTTCGCGATGTTGTCGATTCTGCCGGCCTAGATCGAGTATTCAACGTATTACGTCAGCCTTATACAGAGGAACCAACCAACTGGTCACGTCGCTACAAGGCAAATCTTGAGAAGTTAGCTTCAGGAGATGTTATTAAGGTCGCAGAAGTTGTGCGCGACTTGTACCGCCGTGATTTAGACCGCGGTCTATCAGCTGGTGAAAAGCGCATGCTCGCCAAGGCGAAGCAGATCCTTATCTCAGAGCTCGCACTTGCTGAGCGCACTGATGAAGAAAAGGCTGCAGTAATCCTTGACGAGGTTCTTGCTTCCTAAATCCATGTCTGTAAGCGCCATCATTGCCGCAGCCGGCAGTGGTGAAAGATTTGGCGCAGGATATCCAAAAGCATTAATTCAACTAGGTGATCGCACCTTGTTGGAGCATGCAATTTCTGCGCTTGCTCCAGTTGCAGATCAAATAATTGTTGCCGCCCCCGTTGGATTTGAACAACAAATAAGCCAACTTGTAGGCGGTGGAATCACAGTTGTTTCAGGTGGTTCAACGCGTTCTGCAAGTGTGCGCAATGCTCTCGCAGTTGTTACATCTGACTTCGTATTAGTTCATGATGCTGCACGAGCACTTGCTAGTACTGAATTAGCGCGCTCGGTTGTCACTTCGCTACAGAGTGGCAATACAGCCGTAGTTCCAGGTTTGCTCGAAGTAGATACAGTAAAAACAATTGATGCCAGCGGTCGAGTAACTGCAACACTTGATCGTTCAGAGCTTCGTCGCATACAGACGCCACAAGGCTTTTCAGCGAAAGCACTTCGAGATGCACATGCCAGCGGTAAAGAAGCAACTGATGATGCTGCACTTATTGAACTTCTTGGCGGCACAGTAAACGTCATCGATGGCGAAGAGAGAGCTTTGAAAATAACGACGCCAAGTGATCTCACTGCAGCTTTAACGTACCTTGGGTTCACCAATAGTTTCAGAACTGGAATCGGCACAGATGCTCATGCCTTTGCTACTGGTCGAGAACTGTGGCTGGCTGGTCTTAATTGGCCTGGTGAAGAAGGCGTTGATGGTCATTCAGATGGGGATGTTGCAGCACATGCAATTTGTGACGCACTATTTGCGGCAACTGGTTTAGGAGATTTAGGCAGTAACTTTGGAACTGATCGCCCAGAGTATGCAAATGCATCAGGGTCAACGTTGTTGCAACAAACCCGCGAACTGGTGACTAAAGCCGGTTATGCAATTTCAAATGTGACCGTGCAAATTATTGGTAACAAGCCAAAAGTAGGTGCGCGTAGAGCAGAAGCTATCGAGGCTATTTCAAAGGCCCTGGGCGGCGTAGATGTTTCAGTGTCGGCAACGACGACCGATGGCATGGGTTTAACCGGAGAAGGCAAAGGTATTGCGGCAGTTGCAAGCGCTTTGGTCTACAAGCAGTAGAATTAAGGAATGTCCGCACTGAATTTATACGACACTGCAACGCGCGAAGTCGGCGTTTTTAGCCCACTTAAGCCCGGTGAAGTTTCGATGTATGTGTGCGGTGCAACAGTTCAAGGCGCTCCACATATTGGCCATGTACGAAGTGCTATCAATTTTGATATATTGCGGCGCTGGTTAATTCATAGTGGATATAACGTTACTTTCATTCGCAACGTCACAGATATTGATGACAAGATTTTACAAAAAGCTCCTCAAGAAAATATGCCGTGGTGGGCTTTAGCTTTGAAATATGAACGTGCTTTCACGCAGGCATTTTCCGCACTCAATGTTCTACCGCCTACGTATGAACCCCGCGCCACTGGTCACATCACGCAAATGATCGAGCTCATGCAGACTCTTATTGATAATGGAAGTGCATATGCCCCAGGTAATGGCGATGTTTATTTAGAGGTTCGTAAATTAAAGCGTTACCTAACGCTTTCTCGTCAACATGTTGATGATTTACAACCAGCTGCAGAAACTGATGAGAGATTTAAAAAAGATGTTCGCGACTTTGCGCTGTGGAAAGCAGCAAAACCAGGTGAGCCTTCATGGCCAACTCCTTGGGGTGCAGGTCGTCCAGGTTGGCACCTTGAATGTTCAGCGATGGCGTATGCATATCTGGGCGAAAGCTTTGATATCCATGGTGGTGGCTTAGATTTAGTTTTTCCACATCATGAAAATGAAATCGCACAGTCAGAGGCTGCCGGTTATGGCTTTGCTGCGCGCTGGTTACACAATGCTTGGGTTACTCAATCTGGTGAAAAAATGAGTAAATCTCTAGGAAATACTTTGCAGGTTGAAGTTATTTTGCAAAAAGTTCGGGGCATTGAACTGCGCTGGTATTTAGGTGGAGCTCATTATCGCTCGATGCTTGAATATTCAGAAGGTGCGTTAGCTGAATCTGCCGTTGCATTTGGCCGTATTGAAAACTTCTTAAAGCGTGCAGCTGAGATATTAGGTAAAACACCAGCCATATCGATGAGTGCTGGGTTTACTGATGCCATGAATGATGATCTAGCAGTCCCTGCAGGGTTGGCATCAATCTCTGAGAATTTACGACTTGGAAATCAAGCTATCACTGACAATGATGTGGCTGCGATAGCACTAAATGCCAGTGAGATTCGTGGAGCGTTATCGATTCTTGGTTGCGATCCATTTGATTCCAACTTTGCTGGACAGGCACCGAGTGATCTAACCCATGCATTAGATGGTGTTATTCAATTAGCGCTGAAAGAACGCGCTGCCGCACGCGATCGCAAGGATTTTGCTGCCTCAGATTCCATCCGTGATGGACTACTGGAATTAGGAATTACAATTGAGGACACTGCACAAGGGCCACGTTGGTCAATTATGGAAAAGAGCTAACGATGGCAGGAAATTCATCCCGCAAAGGCGCAATCCGCGCCTCTAAAAAGGGACCCACAACAGGCACTGGTGGGAAAAATAAAAAACGATTAACAGGTAAAGGTCCAACTCCTAAGGCTGAAGACCGTCCATATCACGCAGCTGCAAAGCGTAAAAAAGCTGTAGCTAAAAAAGCCGATAGCAAAGAAGTTCGTACTGCGCGCGCTCCACGTGGTGATCGTCCACGCGGTGAAATTGTTGCGGGTCGTAACGCAGTTCTTGAGGCGTTACGTGAAAGTGTTCCAGCAACCGAGTTAATGGTTGCTCGCAGCATTGATGTAGATGATCGCGTTGCCGAATCACTCAAGTTAGCTCTGCACTTAGGTTTACCAATTCGCGAAGCACATCGCGCTGAAGTTGAAGGCATTTCACCTAATAGTCAAGGAATCATTCTTGCGATTAAGCCATTTCAATATTCAAGCTTTGAAGAGATTATGCAGCGCGCAAAGTATCCAGCGCTCATCGTCGCATTAGATGGCGTAACTGACCCACGTAACTTAGGCGCAATTATCAGAAGTGCTGCAGCATTTGGTGCCGCAGGTGTCATTATGACTGAGCGTCGTGCAGCATCTATGACCGCATCTGCATGGAAATCTTCTGCCGGCGCTGCTGCACGTTTGCCTATTGCTCAAGTAACTAACCTTGCACGCACAATTGATGCAGCTAAAAAAGAAGGTCTCTTTGTCGTTGGGTTAGATGGAGAATCAGAGGACGTCATTAGTTCAATGAAGATTGCAACCGAAGCGATCATGATCGTTGTCGGTAGCGAAGGTAAAGGCTTAGCCCGCTTGACTCGTGAAAAGTGCGACTTAGTCATCTCAATTCCAATTAGTGCAACGACTGAATCACTCAATGCCAGCGTTGCAACAGCGATCGCTCTTTTCTGGGTAGATCAGGCACGCCGCAAGGGTTAAGTGACGTGGTTTTTGAACGTTTTATAGCAATCGGTGACTCCTATACCGAAGGTATGTCGGATGAAAAAAAATATGGAAATTATCGAGGTTGGGCCGATCGCACCGCCGATGTAATGGCCGCCCATCACAGCGATTTCACGTATGCCAATCTTGCGATTCGTGGAAAGCTAGTTCGCCAAGTAGTCGATGAACAGATTGAAGCTGCTATTTCCCAAGTTACTGGTCGACAGACTCTTATCTCATTTCACGCCGGTGCTAACGATGTGATTCGACCTAATTACCGTTCTGAGTTAGTTCTTCCTTTATACGCCGAAGCTGTCAGGCGCCTTGCTGCATCGGGTGCAACAATCTTGCTTTTCACAGTACTCGAAAGAACTGGAAATACCGGCAAAGCAGCAAAAATGTGGGAGACAAGATTTAGAGAGTTCAACCGAAATGTGCGTGCAGTAGCACAAGAAGTCGGTGCGATTGTTGCTGATGCAAATGAAGAGCCAGCTTTTAGCGATCGAAGATTTTTAGCTTTCGATCGTTTGCATCTGAATGCAATGGGACATGATCGAGTCGCACAAGCTGTACTTGAACTACTCGAACTGCCATTTGATGAAGGTTGGCGTGAACCGTTGCCACCAGCCAAAGAAAAGCATGCCGCGGTGCGTGCTTGGATTACAACAATGTGGTTTATAACTTTTGCGCTGCCATGGATGTGGCGTCGTGCGCGAGGCAAATCATCTGGAGATGGTCGAAGCTGTAAATACCCAATTGCAATTCATTGGCCTATCTCCCACCTAGATTAAATGTGCGACCCACGCCCACAAGGGAGCGCCTTGACTCATCCAATACTTGATTTTTGCAGCCACAAATCTGCCTATCAAGGCATTAATGCGCCTCGATAAGGCTCCATTTTTGAATTTGAGGTATCCACTGCCATAATTGCCGCTGATCGAAAGATCGATACGTGTTCGCACGTAGGCCTCTCTAGCTCAGTGGTAGAGCAGCGCACTTGTAATGCGCAGGTCGTCAGTTCAATCCTGACGGGGGGCTCGTAGTTTTTTAGGAGGGAGCGATTATGTCCATCTTTCCACATGATGATTTTGCCGATGCAATATCTGCCAATGCTGAATATATTAAAAGTTTTAAATATTCGGATCTGACTGGCGTTGCTCAAAAAGGTTTAGCAATCGTTACATGTATGGACTCACGCATTAATCCACTCTCTGTAGTTGGAATGCGATCTGGTGATGCGAAAATCTTACGCAACGCTGGCGCTCGTGTAACTGAGGATGTTTTGCGTACGTTAGTTCTTGCGACTTACTTACTTGGTGTGAAACGAATTTTGATCATGCCTCATACCAATTGTCGTATGGCACAAGTTGATGAAGCCGAGATCCATCGAGAGATCGATACTAAATATGGAATTGATACTTCTGAGTTGGAGTTTAAAACTGTTGCAGACCAGCAAGCGGCGCTTATTGAAGATGTTCAAAAGGTGCGAAACTATCGCTTACTTAATACAGGAGTTTCAGTTGGCGGTGCAATTTATGATGTTGCTACCGGAAAAATTACTCCGGTTGATTGCTAGTTCTACGAATCGGCCAACGCGTTACGGGATAGCTGAGATCTTCTAGGAACTGAACGATTACGGCAAGCAAGAGCTCTGGTTTTTCTTTCATCACACTATGTGAGGTGCCCGGAATAATTGCTAACTGGCCAAGTGGCAGGGCTTCATAGAGTTCAACCGTGTGATGATGATTTATAACGTCATCATCACCCGCTAAAACCAATACGGGGCACTCAATACGTGCTAAATCAGTGAGGGCAATATCTGGCTCTTTTGCCCAAATCGCATGCATTCGTTGAGTTTTTTCGAGCAATGTCTGCGGTGCATCGGGTGAAATGAGATTGTATTCTGCTTGATCCTCTTCACTAATCGCTCTCATAATATGCGCATTCGGCATGACGCCGTTGTAGTGAAAATTTCCACCAATTGAAATAATTGACTTGACTAAATCGGGTCGCTTGATTGCAACCATAAGCGCAATTATTGCGCCATCGCTGTAACCAATTAAGTGAGCGGGCTCTTTAACGACATCCTCTAAATAAGCAATTGCTTCATCAGTCTGAAAATCAAAATGCAGACTTCCTTCTTGATCGGCAGTAAAACCTTGGCCGGTTCTGTCGTAAGCAAAAACGTGGAAATCATCTTCAACTGCTGGAACCAGAATGTAATCAAGGCTAGAAGTTTTACTTAAACCACCGTGTAGTAAAACCACAGCTTCACCATCGTTATCCCATTCATATGAATAGATCTGATGTCCGCGCAGGTCTATATATTGCGGCATTACAAAGAATCCATGATGTGACGGTTACCGCGATCAAATGTTAAGTAGTTCCACGTCCAGTCGGCCATTGTGCCAATCTTGTTGCGCCCACCCACTAAATAAAATAGATGCAACCATAACCAGGCATACCACGCTGGAATTCCGGTAAGCCAAAGTTTTTTTACTTCAACAATTGCTTTATGGCGACCGATCGTGGCCATGGAGCCCTTGTCCGTGTATTTAAATGCTTCGAGTGCTTGTCCACGTGCTAATCGTTTCATTTGTTTTGCGATAAATCTGCCCTGTTGCATAGCCACCGGTGCAACCATAGGAAGAAAACGACCATCTTCGCCAACAAAACCTGCGATGTCACCGATTGCAAAAATATGTGGATAGTGCTTGACCTGCAAGGTGTTATCGACATCAATACGGCTATTTACAAGCGGTAGATTCAACAGTTGGCCAGAGGGTTCACCTTTAACGCCAGCTGCCCAAATAGTTACCTCTGAACGAATAGAGCTACCATCTTTAATCAGGATCGTTCGAGGCTTGATTTCAGCAACTGCAGTATTTAAGTGAACCGTTACACCAAGTTTTTCTAAATCTTTCTTTGCATGCTCAGATAATTTCTCTGAAAACATCGGCAAAATTCTTGGTCCTGCTTCAATCAAACTAATTCGAATATGGGCGGCGGCATGGGCTTGATCATTCTTGAGTGGCCCACGAACTAATTCAGCAAAGGCGCCGGCCATTTCGACTCCAGTTGGTCCGCCGCCGACAACGGATATTGAAAAGATTGTTTCATCTTCAAATCGACAGAGGTCTTCAAATCTGCGCATTACTTCTGAACGGATTAAAAGAGCCTCGTTGACGCTTTTCATCCCAAGTGCATGCTCAGTAACACCAGGAATTCCAAAATCAGCAGTTACCGATCCCAATGCAACGATGAGTTGATCGAACTCCAAAATTTCGCTGCTATCTAATTTGATTGATTTGTTCTTATGGTCGATTGAAATTGGCGAACCCATTCGAAATTGAACGCCAGATTTGCGCAATGCACCGCGAATGGGGTGCGCAACGTGATCAGCTGCCAGACCTGCAGTGGATACCTGATACAGCAACGGTAAAAATGTTTGGAAGTTGTGCCGATCGACAACCGTGACGTGAGCAAAATCAGCCATGGCCCGAGCGGCAGTGAGTCCGCCGAAGCCAGCGCCAAGTATTACTACTCGAGGCTTTTGATGTGTGTTTTGCATGGAGTAAGTCTAGGCTTTGCAACATGAGCACGCCTATTCAAAACCGTAAGTATCTAGTCACAGGGGCATCTGGCTATGTGGGCGGGCGCTTAGTCCGCACGCTTCTAGATGAGATGAGTGATGTGCGTATTTTAGTGCGCGATCGGAACAAGATTCTTGGCCAACCATGGGCTACCCAGGTGGATATATGCGAAGGTAGTGCTGAAAATATCGCCGATTTAGAGCGTGCGTTGGTCGGTGTACACACCGCATTTTACTTGTTGCATTCAATTAATTTAGGGCCAAATTTTGACGAGATCGAAAGTCAGATGGCCAAAAACTTTGCCCAAGCGGCGGAAGGTGCTGGAGTCTCACAAATTATTTACTTAGGTGGAATTGCCAATGATTCAAATATTAGTAAGCACTTAGCATCGCGAGCAATGACTGGTAAATCTTTAGCAACAACTTCAGTTCCAGTGTTAGAACTTCGAGCTGGAATTATTATTGGTTCTGGTTCTGCAAGTTTTGAGATGTTGCGACACTTAACTCATCGTCTACCAATCATGACCACACCAAAGTGGGTCATGAATAAAACTCATCCAATAGCTATTCGCGATATTTTGTATTACTTAAAAGAGACAGCTAAGTTAGATAAACCTGTCAATCAAGTTTTTGATATCGGTGGCCCAGAAGTGCTTTCCTATGCTGACATGATGCAAAAGTTTGCAAAACTTTCAGGCCTAAAGAAGCGCTGGATTATTAAGGTTCCGGTGTTGACGCCTGGACTTTCAAGTTTATGGATCGGATTAGTAACACCCGTGCCAACGGCCCTAGCCCGACCACTGGTCGGCTCATTAATCAGTGAAGTTGTGGCAGATCCAGCAAAATCAATCGACGCGTTAATTCCAAAACCTCCCGAGGGTTTAATCGATGTAGAGAACGCCATCTTGCTTGCGCTCTCAAAAATTACTGCGCATGGTGTTGAAACACGTTGGTCTGATGCGACTATGCCGGTAGCCCCGTGGCAAAAAGCTCAAGGAGATCCCGATTGGGCGGGTGAAACTGTTTTGCGTGATTATCGGGAAGTATTCACGGATGTATCTGTAGAAAAGGTATGGCGCCAGATTGAACGAATTGGTGGCGATAACGGCTGGTTTGGTGCAGATTTCTTATGGTGGGCGCGTGGAGTTCTAGATCGATTCTTAGTTGGCGGAGTGGGGTTGCGACGTGGTCGTCGGGATCCAGATTTCTTACGTGTAGGTGAGAGTTTAGATTTCTGGAGAGTAGAAGAGTTAGAGCGTGGGCACCGATTAAAACTTTATGCTGAAATGGTTCTGCCTGGAAAGGCGTGGTTAGAGTTCACGGTTTCAGAGGTTGACGGTAAGACAAAGATTGTTCAGGAGGCGACATTTAATCCGCGTGGACTTGGTGGGCAGTTGTATTGGTTTGCAGTTGCACCACTTCACCTTTTCGTTTTTCCAACCATGTTACGAAATATTGTGAAGAAGGCAAGAAAGGATGCATGAATTCACGGCTGAAGTTGAGGCACTAGCTGCTGAAGTTTTGGCTTACAGTCTTGATCGCTTAAAAAATGATCCACCCCTTGATGGACCTCGCACGGCTGAAGATTTATTTAATGAAGTTGGAAATACGATTACCGCAAAGGGTCTTGGCGGACATGATGCGTTAGAAGTCTTCACTAGCGTGCTTGCCAAAGCATGTATCTCTACTGATCACCCACGAAATTTAGCCTTCATTCCTTCAGCGCCAACAGAGTATGCAAACCTTTTTGATTTAGTTGTTGGCGCAAGCGCGCTTTATGGCGGCTCGTGGCAAGAAGGTGCCGGCGCAGTCTTTGCCGAAAACCAAGCTCTTCGTTGGCTCTCAGATTTAGCTGGAATGCCTGCATCTGCTGGTGGAGTATTTGTGCAAGGCGGCACGATAGGAAATCTTTCAGCCCTTGTTGTTGCCCGCGCAGAGGCTAAGAAAAAATATCCAGATGCAACTAAATGGGTTATAGCCTGCAGCGAAGAGGCGCATTCTTCAATAGTAAGTGCAGCAAATGTCATGGATGTTGAGGTCATGAAAGTTCCCGTAGCTGCCAGTGGAAAGCTCGTAGGTAGCGCAGTTGCCACAGCAATTGACCAGCTTCATGCAACAACAACGAAGCGAGTATTTGTAGTTGTAGCAACCTCGGGCACTACTAATTTAGGAATTATCGATGACTTAGAAAGTATTGCAACTGCCGCACACGATCGTGATATTTGGTTTCACGTCGATGGCGCCTACGGTTTAGCTGCGCTCTGTGCTCCATCAGTACGTAAACTTTTCAATGGAATTGAACAAGCCGACTCTTTTATTGTTGATCCGCATAAATGGTTGTTCGCACCTTACGATGCGTGCGCATTAATTTATCGCGAACCTGAACTCGCACGCGAAGTTCATTCACAACATGCTTCTTACTTAGACACATTAAAAGATGGAGCGTGGTCACCATCTGATTATGCAATTCAATTAACTCGGCGTACTCGTGGTTTACCTTTTTGGTTTTCGTTAGCCGCGCACGGCACCGATGCGTACACAGAAGCCATGGAACATACATTAGAGATTGCGCGTGCCGCCGCCGAATTAGTTAAAGCGCATCCACATTTAGAACTTATCTGCGAACCTGAACTCTCAATCGTTGCCTTTATTCGCAAAGGGTGGAGTGCTAGTGATTATCACAACTGGTCAGAGGCGTTGTTGTCAGATCAAATTGGATTTATTCCGCCGTCATCACATCACAGTCAACCGATTCTGCGATTTGCAATCGTAAATCCATGGACAAAAATTTCAGATATCGAGTTGATAATGGACAGGCTGTAAATCCCACACTTTTACGCTCATCCCGATACGCTTTTACCCATGTCTGCACAGGAAGAGCCACTCATGCACAGCGGCTTAAGTGATTTAGAGACCAGAATCCTCGATTTTGAGGGAAGCTGGTGGCGTTATGCCGGAGCTAAAGAGGCTGCCATTAAAGAGCTTTTTGATCTGACCGCTCCGCGCTACTACCAACTTCTCAACGACTTGATCGACCGTGATGATGCCCTTGCCGCCTCACCGATGCTGGTAAAACGCCTTCGCCGCCTGCGCGAGGCCCGCATGTCCACCCGTATCGCCCGCTAATCACCCCCGTTTTGCGTCTGAGGAATACCTCCCGTAGATTTGGCGTTAGCACTCTCGGGGTGCGAGTGATAAAGCCCCCGGCACACGCAGGATCAAACGAAAGCGAGCACGACTCATGGCAAAGCAGATTGCCTTTAATGAAGAAGCACGCCGCGGATTAGAGCGCGGTATGAATATTTTGGCCGATGCGGTCAAGGTAACCCTTGGACCTCGTGGACGTAACGTCGTCCTTGAGAAGAAGTGGGGCGCCCCAACGATTACGAACGACGGCGTCTCTATCGCTAAAGAGATCGACCTAGAAGATCCATGGGAGAAGATTGGCGCAGAGCTAGTTAAAGAAGTTGCTAAGAAGACCGACGATGTCGCCGGTGATGGAACAACAACAGCAACTGTTTTAGCACAAGCACTTGTGCGTGAAGGCCTACGTAACGTAGCCGCTGGGTCAAACCCAATGGCACTTAAGCGCGGAATCGAAAAAGCTGTTGAGCAGATTGTTGCCGAGCTTTTGTCGATGGCTAAGAGCGTTGATTCAAAAGAGCAGATCGCTGCAACTGCATCCATCTCTGCAGCCGATGCAACTATCGGTGAAATGATTGCTGAAGCGATGGACAAGGTTGGCAAAGAAGGCGTCATCACTGTTGAAGAGTCAAATACTTTTGGTCTAGAGCTAGAGCTCACAGAGGGTATGCGCTTTGATAAGGGTTACATCTCTCCATACTTTGTTACCGATCAAGATCGCATGGAAGCGGTTCTAGAAGATGCATACGTACTAATCGTTAACTCAAAGATTTCCAATATCAAGGATCTAGTACCTGTGCTTGAAAAAGTTATGCAATCAGGTAAGCCGCTTGCAATCATCGCTGAAGATATTGAAGGCGAAGCACTTGCAACGTTGGTAGTAAATAAGATTCGCGGAACTTTCCGCTCAGCAGC
>CAFARE010000014.1_pt1 | contig 24519 bp, 24 predicted proteins | sample 7267901 | NCBI WGS metagenome assembly CAFARE01 (sample SAMEA6814012, study PRJEB35770) | freshwater metagenome | biome: Freshwater; feature: Freshwater reservoir; material: water | place: Czech Republic | collected 2016-04-20 | depth 30m m
CAATAACTTCACCCTTAACGCTGCGTTGCATATCTGTTACTTCTTCTGGACGCTCGTCAACTAAGACAACCATCAAGTGGCACTCAGGATTATTAGTTGTAATCGCGTTAGCAATTGACTGCAGAACCATTGTCTTACCAGCTTTAGGTGGTGAAACAATAAGTCCGCGCTGTCCTTTACCAATCGGTGCGATTAAATCGATAACTCGAGTCGTCAAAATATTTGGCTCGGTCTCAAGACGTAGACGCTCTTGTGGGTACAACGGAGTTAACTTGCCAAATTCAACTCGATTACGCGCCTCTTCAGGAGTCATACCGTTAACGGTTTCAAGAGTGATCAAAGCGTTGAACTTCTGCTTAGTTTCGCCTTCGCGAGGTTGGCGAACTTGACCTGTAACGACATCACCTTTGCGAAGTCCATTTTTTCGAACTTGCTGCAACGTTACGTAAACATCGTTTGGACCTGGCAAATATCCCGACGTCCGGATAAAGCCATAACTATCGAGAATGTCTAGCAGTCCACTTACTGGAACTAGAACATCATCTTCACTAATAACAGGTTCGCGCTCTTCGCGCGGCGCACGGTCGCGGCTATTACGATCGCGATTGCGACCACGTGAGCGATCATTGCGATCGAAGCGATCATTGCGACCTCCGCGATCATTCGATGGTGCATCATCTGAATCATCATCTGAATCTTGTGTCGTACTTGCCGCTGGCTTAACCTCTTTCTTGCGATTATTACGTGCTTCACGACGTGCTTCACGTTCAGCTTTTGCAGCTTCGCGATTCTTAGCCTGTAAATCGGCAATCGCTTCTACAAGTGCGTCCTTCTTCATCTTTGCTGCGCCTTCAACACCAAGTTGTGTTGCAACTGTCTTTAACTTGGGCAAGGTCATTGCAGCTAGCTCTGGGCTTTGTGAACGAACGGGTTCATCTGCTGTTGTCATCTGTATCTTTTCGCTATTGGTCTTTGGGTTTTTTAGATATACCCAACGACGGTGGTTTCTTCTGTGATTATCTGTAGGTGTTGCTGGCCCCAATAAACGGGCCGAACAGATGCCTAAATGTTAGCAGTGCTCCTGGCTCAAGGCCAAATTTAGCCTCCTATGAGGCTGGCACCAGTGCGCGAAATGCTCAAAGCGCTCGTTGCGAACTTATCACCGGCGGCTCGGGCTAATTCATCGACTTCAGCAGATCCCCCGGTATGAAGTGCCAAAACAGCTGGCCCCGCTCCGGATATAAATGCAGCTACGCCAGCATTGCGCAGTTTCTTCAAGAGTGCATATGAGCCAGGCATGGCTTCGGCGCGATAACTTTGATGCAAGAAATCTTCAGTTGCCGTGTGAAGCAAGTCAGGTCGATGTTGCAAAGCATGTACAAGTAGGGCTGTATTTGTTGAATTCTTAACCGCATCAGCATGAGTGACTGATTCTGGCAGCATTTTGCGTGCTTTAGACGTAGCAACCGAGGTAGAAGGAATAAATGCCACTGCACTAATACGTGGATCAACTTCAAGTTGAATTGAAAGCGCTACTTTTTGTCCATACTGCATTTCTTGCCAAGCAACTGTTGCTCCACCATTAATTGCAGCAGCAACATTGTCTGGGTGGCCCTCTAATTCATTTGCCAAAATCAGCATATCTTCATTACTCATGTGCTCAGAACCGCCTAGGACAAGTGCGCGAGCAAGTGTTAGTCCACCAACGATTGCACTTGCAGAAGAGCCAAGCCCGCGTCCATGTGGATTCACGTTTAATGCACGCAGCGCAATTCCTCGAGGTCTTCCACCAAGAAAATCAAAACCTGCATACATGGATCTGATAACTAAATTCTTTTCGTTGCGCGCTAATGTGTCGGCGCCTTCACCCGTAATGTCGATATCAATAATTGCTTCATCTAAAATCTGGGCAATATAACGATCATGCATTCCTAAAGCTAAACCAAGACTGTCAAAACCCGGGCCCAAATTAGCGCTGGTTGCAGGAACTTGTACCTGCATAGATTGCGCTCTAAAAGTTGGCTTCATTTTAGATAAGACCTAAAGCCTTGGCGGCAGCTTTAACATTTACTGGAACAACAACAGGTTTTTTAGCACTCTCAAGCGCATAAGGAATATCTTTTAAGCCATGCCCAGTTACAGTTATAACAATTGTCTTATCCCTAGGCAACTTGCCTGCTTTTTTATATTTAATCAGACCAGCTAAGCCCGCAGCAGATGAAGGTTCAACGAAGATTCCCTCTTTAGCGGCAATTAAACGATATGCCGCAAGGATCTCTTTATCTGTTACTGAATCAATTACTCCGCCCGAACTATCACGTGCCTCAACGGCTTGGGTCCACGATGCTGGATTTCCAATTCGAATCGCAGTAGCAATTGTGTCTGGATTTTTAACTATTTTGCCCTTAACGATTGGTGCAGCACCTGCAGCTTGAAAACCATACATGGCTGGCAATCCAGACGTCATTCCATCTTTGAAGTACTCCTGATAGCCCTTCCAATATGCAGTGATGTTTCCCGCATTACCCACTGGCAGCGCATGAATATCTGGGGCATTACCTAACATATCTACTACTTCAAATGCCGCTGTCTTTTGGCCTTCGATTCGAAATGGATTGACCGAGTTAACAAGTGCAACTGGATAGTTCTCTGAAAGTTCACGCGCAAGAGTTAAGCAGTCATCAAAGTTTCCATTTACTTGCAAAATAGTTGAATCATGAATAACGGCTTGAGCTAATTTACCCATCGCAATCTTGCCTTTAGGAATCAATACAGCTGGAGTCATTCCAGCTTTCACTGCATAGGCTGCAGCCGATGCCGAAGTATTTCCGGTGGATGCGCAGATAACCGCTTTAGCGCCAGCCTCAGCGGCCTTAGAAATTGCCATTGTCATTCCACGATCTTTGAAAGATCCCGTCGGATTTAAACCTTCGTACTTGATCCAAACATTGTTGCCTAAGAGCTCTGAAAGAAATTGTGCGTGAATAAGTGGAGTACCACCTTCGCGCAAAGAGATTATCGGCGTATTAGCACTGACTGGCAAGCGATGGCGATACTCCTCAATGACTCCACGCCATTGATGTGCAGGTTTTTTGCTAGATCCAAAGATTCCCATTTAGGCGACGGCTCCTTCAACACGAATAACTGATTCAACTTTACTTACTATCGCCATATCAGTTAATTTCTTAACACATGCGTTGAGTGATGCCTCTGTCGCACGGTGTGTAATCACGATTAACTCTGCATCTTGGCCCATGCCTGATTGACGTACTGTCTGAATCGACATATCTTCGCTCGCAAAAGTTTGCGCAACGGATGCTAAAACACCTGACTTATCAGTTACGTGTAAGCGCACGTAATACTGTGATTTAACTTCACCGACCGGTGCAATATCCAAATCCGCATAATCTGATTCACCATATCCAACAGTTGAATATGCGCGGTGACGAGTTACTGCAACTAAGTCACCCAGGATTGCAGATGCCGTTGGTGCACCACCTGCTCCGCGACCATAAAACATCAGCTCCCCTGCTGACTCAGACTCAACATAGACGGCATTGAAGGCGTTACGTACCGATGCCAGTGGATGCGAATTAGGCAAAATGACGGGGTGAACCCGAACTGAGATCTCATCTTTCACTGTGAGCTCTGCAATTGCTAGCAACTTGATAACACAGTTCATGGCTTTGGCAGCGTGCACATCATCAATTGAAATATTACTAATACCCTCGCAATAAACCTCATCAATTGTCACCGTGCTATGAAATGCCAAACTGGCTAATAGCGCAGCCTTTGCCGCTGCATCATGGCCCTCGATATCACTTGTTGGGTCTGCTTCAGCGTAACCCAATGCTTGAGCCTCTTTAAGAACTTCGGCAAACTCACGACCTTCTTCATGCATCTTGGTCAAAATATAGTTAGTTGTTCCATTAACAATTCCCATCACGCGAGTGATTTGGTCTCCAGCTAATGATTCGCGCATTGAGCGAATAATTGGAATTGCTCCAGCAACTGCTGCTTCATAATACAAATCAACTTTGGCTGCATCTGCGGCATTAAATAGTTCATGTCCATGTGTTGCAAGTAGAGCTTTATTTGCAGTGATAACCGATTTCTTATTCTTGATCGCTTCTAAAATTAAAGTACGCGCAGGTTCAATGCCACCCATTACCTCGATAATGATATTAATCTCAGGATCAGTAACTATTGAGTTTAAATCTGTAGTAATCATCGATGCATCGATACCATCGCGTGGTCCAGGGCTGCGCACGCCGACTTTTTTCAATACAAGAAGTGCACCTGAGCGTTCAGAGAGCTCTTGTTCATCGGATTGGAGCAGGCGAGCAACCTGGCTGCCAACTACTCCAGCGCCAAGCATTCCAATTGAGATTGTCTTCAAACCTGCGTCCATGCGGGTTATTCTTTCACAGATGCCTGTATCGGCGTTAAATATCGAGCCCTAACAGATCAGCTTCGGTCTCACGTCGCAGAATTACACGCGCTTTGCCATCTTTTACTGCGATAACTGGCGGACGGGGCATGTGGTTGTAATTACTAGCCATGCTTCGCCCATATGCACCCGTAGCTGGGGTAGCTAATAAATCGCCAGGTGAAATATCGCCAGCTAATTCGATATCTCGAATAACAATATCTCCAGTTTCGCAGTGTTTTCCAACAAGGCGTGAAGAAAGCGTTGGTGCATCGCTGGTGCGATTAGCAAGAATTGCCGTGTATTCAGCGCTATATAAGGCGGGGCGGATGTTATCGCTCATTCCACCATCAATAGATATGTAGCGACGGTTACTTCCATTTTCTAACGTAACATCTTTTACTGTTCCAACTTCATATAACGTAAACATTGTTGGCCCGACAATCGCTCTTCCGGGTTCAATTGAGATTCGCGGATGAGCTAGTCCGTGGTGTGTGCAGTTTTGTTGTACTGCGGCAGCAAGGGCGTTCATGGCGGTAGTTGGTGAAAGAGCTTCATCGCCAGGTAAGTACGCGATTCCATAGCCTCCACCTAAATCTAATTCAGGTAACTCTTCATTGTAGGTATCGCGGTAGCGTGCCAATAATCCAATAAGACGTTCGGCACTTACATCAAAAGAGTTGGTATCTAAGATTTGAGAGCCGATGTGTGCGTGAAAACCACGTAACTGAATTGAAGAATGCCCGCGAGTAGCTTCAATCGCTTTCCACGCCGAACCACTTGCTATAGAAAACCCAAACTTCACATCTTCGTGTGCAGTAGCAATCGATTCATGTGTATGTGCTTCAATTCCAGGAGTCAGGCGCAGCAGCACACCTTGAATTACGTTAAATTTCTTGGCCGCTTGTGCCACACGTTCAATTTCAAATAGCGAGTCAATCACAATAGTGCCGACTCCTGCACTCACAGCTTTTTCTATCTCAGCTACTGATTTATTGTTCCCATGAACTTCAATCTTTGCTGGATCAATTCCACCAGCGAGAGCAACAGCTAATTCTCCTCCAGTGCAGACATCGATTCCAATGCCAATATCTTTAATCCAGCGCGCTACTTCTACGCAAATGAATGCTTTTGCAGCGTAATAAACTTGACCCGCATGCGCACCAAATGCGCTTTTTAAAGCGATATCCCAGGCTTGAGCGCGGTTATAGAAATCGGCTTGATCCATAATGAATGCCGGAGTTCCAAATTCTTTGGCAAGGGTGGATGCAGTAATAGATGAGATCGTGAGTTCTTCTGACTGCGTGACATTAGCTGACCACATGACTACATCCTCTCCGGTGCACTGACACCCAATAGTGCTAAACCATTAGCAATAACTTGCTTTGTAGATGCACACAGTAATAGTCGAGCCGTATGTAATGCCGATGGATTTTCTTCACCCATTGGAAGTACGCGGCAATCAGCGTAAAAGCCGTGATAGACCCCCGCTAACTCCTCTAAATAACGCGCAACTCGGTGAGGCTGGCGAAGCTCTGCCGCAGATGCAACAACGCGTGGGAACTGGGCAAGGACACCTAAAAGTTCATTCTCCCGATCATGCGATAACTGGGTTGAATCGAAATCTTTGGCATCTAGCGAAATTTTTAGTTCCTCGGCATTACGAAGTACCGCTGCGATTCGAGCATGGGCGTATTGAACGTAATAAACCGGGTTTTCATTGGTGTTGCGCTTAAGAACATCTATATCCATCACCATTGGAGTATCGACTGGATACCTAATTAGCGTATATCGAGCGGCATCAACACCAACTTTTTCTACCAGCTCTTCTAACGTAATAATTGTTCCGGCACGTTTAGAGAGTTTTACCTCTTCTCCGCCCTCCATAATTTTTACTAACTGTCCAATCAGAACATGAATGTTGTAATCAGGATTATCACCAGCACACGCTGCAATTGCCTTCAAGCGGCCAACATATCCATGATGGTCTGCACCCAACATATAAATACAGATATCAAAGCCACGTTCGCGCTTATTGATGTAATAAGCAGTATCTGATGAGAAATACGTCAGTGATCTATCCGACTTAGTTAGTACTCGATCTTTGTCATCGCCAAAATCAGTCGTTCGCAGCCATACTGCACCTTCTTCTTCAAAGACATGTCCTTGTTTGCGCAGTTTCTCTAATCCATGTTCGACCGCACCTTGTTCATGTAAGGAGCGCTCAGAAAACCAGACATCGAAATGCGTTCCAAAAGTATCGAGCACTCGTTGTTGATCTTTCAGTTGAACTGCATAAGCTGCTTCACGAAATGCTTCGTGGCGCGTGCCTTCTGGAAGTAAAGTAATAGCAGAATTAGCAGCCACAACTTCTTTAGCTAAATCTGAAATGTAAGCGCCTTGATATCCATCGTCTGGAATCGGTTTTCCGAGCGCTGCCGCTTCAACCGATGCACCAAAGAGATCCATCTGATTTCCGCGATCATTAATATAAAATTCACGAGTTACATCGGCTCCTGCTGCACTGAGTACTCGACCAAGAGCATCACCGACTGCTGCCCAACGCGTGTGGCCTAAGTGCAACGGTCCAGTTGGATTTGCACTAATAAACTCTAGATTTATTCGAACGCCCGCGAGCGCATTTCCTTTTCCATAATCTGCACTCGAGTTAAGAATCACGGTCACAAGTTCGGCTTGGCTGGCACGATTCAACGTGATGTTGATAAATCCAGGTCCAGCAATATCCACGCGTGAAATGGATTCTGCGGTGTGTAATTGATCGGCAATTAGTTGGGCTATATCGCGTGGATTCTTGCCGGCGGTTTTTGCCAATTGCAGAGCTATAGATGTTGCATAGTCCCCGTGGTCGCGATTCTTAGGGCGCTCCAAGACGATAGAGGCAGGGATTTGCGCATCCAATAAGCCTTCTGCCACTAAATGCTCGAGTGCAGCTAAGACCGCTGACTGCAGCTGCTCTAGTTGTGAGGACATTAGGCAAGGTTACCGCCAGCGCTCTAGCGAGGTTGCCTCAACATGGTATCGGTGAGACTAATGTGACCCGTTTTGATACATCGCTTACTTACCTCTAATCTTGGCACCTATCCACTCAGGGGCACTTGATGACTGTGTGTGGGTTTCGCGGGAGTGGTGAAATGGCAGACACGCAGGTCTTAGGAACCTGTGTCTTCGGACGTGAGGGTTCAAGTCCCTTCTCCCGCACACTAAATCAATAAGCCCTAGTTAGGATTTTTCTAATGGCAAAGCAATCACCGGCCAAGACAAAAAAGTTGGCCGCAGAAGCAAAGCGCGCAGGGGCTGCTAACCGGGCTGAGAAAAAAGCTAAGAAAGTTTCTGCTGCGACAAATAGCGATGACGCACTTGATGCATACGCCGCTGTGGATGGTCAGTGGCGTGAGATTGGTTTAGCCGCACCCGCATGTCGGGCATTAATCGATGATGGATTATTTCAGCTGAGCGATCTTCGCAAAATATCACTTGCCGCGCTTAAAGAACTTGATGGCATGGGAGCAAATGCAATCCGGATTTTAGTTGCCGAAATGAAAAAGGCGGATCTATCTTTTAGAAAGTAAAGTGATTAGTCCCTAATTCTTTAGTCGTGTAATCATTAAGCTCATCTGTTTATTCTGAGCGGTTTGGGTAATAACTATGTTCTCTCCAAATAATTTAATCTCAGCGTTACTGGCATCCTCAATCATTGTTGTCATATGGAGTGCACCAGCGTGGTGATTCGTCATTCCCTTTAGCCACAAGAGATCAAAACTCCTTCCCGTTGCAGCCTTCAACTCGGCTAATTCGGCATCGGTAAGCATGCCACCCATGGTGTCCCCCATTGAGTGGCCCATATCAAGATCTGCGTTAGCTGCATTGAGCCAAGATTTCATCTGAACTATTTCAGCGGATTGACCATCACGAATACTTGTAGCAAGTCCCAAAAGTTCAGGGTCTTTGCTCTTTGATAACGCTAATTGTGAAATATCTATAGCTTGTTGGTGATGTGGAATCATCATCTGTAAAAACATCACATCCGCACCACTTAGTTGTAAGGATGCCTCTTTTTCATGTGAATCCATCATCTCATGCATGCCGGATGAGCCGTGGTCTCCATTACGAGCCATACCCATTCCCATGATTACTGCAAGTAGCGCAACAATAATTATCAGAAATATTCCTGACTTCTTATCGATTGTGATCTGCATGTACTTCTCTCCACAGTTCTTTACTGATGTTAGTTTCTAAAGTCTAGCAATTTCCCCCACAACATGAAGTTTCAGTTTTTACTTCAGCTTTTTCTTCCGCTTTACAGCCGCACTGTCCGCTTCCACCACAGCAAGTGCTGGACTCTTCTTTTACTTCAATTGTGATGTCGGTCATTTCATTCTCCTTCGTGCCTAGGTTTCTTCTTCGCCTTAATTTCGATTTCATTGAGCGTACTCCTGAAGATGGTATTGGCAGACATGCAAAGGCCAGGGGTAGAACTCAAATGTAAAGGGGATTAATTGATGACGGCGTATGCAATCAGCAGAGCACCGAGAGTCAGTGTCATTGCTTTGCAAGCCCGGGTATTCAATACCTTGTGCATCGCCGGTATCCATGTTGAAATAAGTAAGGCAGTTCCAGGAATAACGATAGTCACGCTATGTGCCAATACGCCGCTATGGCCAGTTTGGTAGCGCAAATTAATTAATCCAAGTGCAACGAGCAGGTATCCACCCATTCTGTAATTATTTACAAGATCACTTTTCATAGCTTGAGCTCCTTAAGATAGAGAAATGGGGTGCCGATTTCTCGGCACCCCATTGTTAATCTACGTGATTAGTGATCGTCCTTCATTCCTTCTGCCATTGACTTCATGCGTGCGATCTTCAAAATTGTAAGACCGAATACGCACTTAGCAAGGATGTCAGCGATTGTGTAACCAACCTGTACGCCAACAAACTGCTGAGCAGAAGCCATTCCATCACCCATACCTAGGATGTATGAAACTGGGTAAACGCCCCATGTTGCAATCAACAATAGACGTAGGCGACCAACGGTCTCTGCAACGCCTGCTGGTTGATTATCAAGTGACTTACCAAGCTCTACGAATAGTACGTAAAGGATGTATAAGAATGGGATTGTTGATAGAACACCGTATAGAACCTGAGTATTCTGATCGCTTGAAATTTCGCCTGGGTAACCAAGTGCGATCATCGCAGCTGATGCTGGAACAAGACGCATGATTAGTGAGCGTGAAACTGCTTTGGCTAGGGCAAGTACGGCAACAACTTCAACTAGAAGTAGTGGCACAGTAAGTAGCCAGTCCACATAACGATAGGCCTCGTTGAATGAACCCTGAGCGCCTGAAATATTTACAGACATATCTGTTGATGATTCATTGAATGAGTTGAAGATTCGCATGTAGTGATAGCCAGCGATGAATGTAACCATTGATGACATTACGAGTGCATTGCGATATTTTGCTAATACACGCTGCTGTGAAACGAGCGTGTAAACCGTGCAGGCAAGCATTGAAACTAGTCCAAATGAGAAGATGTTGTAGACCAGATTCCATTGATTACTATCAAGTTTCAGCATGAATATATGCCTCCGTGAGTTGACTATGTACAGAGCCCTTTTGAGTCCTGCAGCCTTATGCCATGTGGAGACCTCGAGGAGCTCCATTGGCCATCAGCAGTAGTAATTGTGAATTATGTGTGGGCTTTTCGCATTTTGAAATTACAGAGTTTCGCAAAAAAATCTCAGATTTTTAACGAAAACTGCCCTGACTGAGCGGAAATATTGGGTTAGTTCCCGTCCCAGGCCGACATTTCTATCGCAAATGGATCCAGACCCATAGGTCCAATCTTGAGGGCATACGAATGGAACTTCTTCATATTAAATGCTGAGCCAAGGCGGGTACGTGCATCTTCACGAGCCTGCATCCAGACGCGCTCACCCACTTTGTATGAAATCGCCTGTCCTGGCCAACCTAAGTAACGATCGGTTTCGCTGCGTGAATGAGCCGCGTCAAGGAGTGCCTGTTCATTGAGAAGTTTGCGTGAGCTCTCGGCATTCCATACGTTTCCTTCGAAGTCGGTGTAACCCAGATGCATTCCAATATCTACGACAATGCGTGCAGCACGCAAAGCCTGCGCTGATAAATAACCCATTTCAATGCCAGGTTCATCAAATGCGCCTAATTCATTCATAAAACGCTCGGCGTATAACGCCCAGCCTTCACCATATCCGCTAATCCATGCAGCGGTGCGTTGGAATCTACTTAATCGTTCCTTTTCAATAGTGACCGTTGCAACTTGAAGGTGGTGTCCTGGAACAGCTTCGTGGTACCACGTGGACACTAAATGCCAACTGCTCACTTCTTCTTTGCCCAACATTGGAATCCATGTTGATCCAGGACGCGATAAATCTTCAGATGGCCCATTGTAATAAGGCGCAGACGCACTTCCTTCAGGAGCTAAGCGAGCTTCGCAAATCTTGATGCGCTCATCGATTTCAAAGAACTCACCATCCATGCGCTTGATTGCTGCATCGGTGAAATCTTGTAAAAACTTAATTACATTCTCGCCACCCTTGATGACGTATTTAGGATCGTGGTCTAAAGCATCTGCAACTTCACGAAGCGTCTTTGCGCCGGGCTTTAATTGTTCGGCAAGCACCCACATGCGGTCGTTAATTGCTTTTAGGTCAGCGACTCCCCATTCATATGTTGCGCGCAAATCTAACTTCGCACCGGTGAAATATCGAGACCACACGGCGTAACGGTCAGCACCTACAGCATCATTCGGAGTTGCAATTGGTAGGTAATCATTCTTGAGTACAAGTGCAGTCGCAGCCGAGGACTGTGCAGCTAAAAGTGCAGCTTCATGCATCGCTGGATACTTTTCATCTGGATCAAAGTTTTTACACATCTGGACATATCCACCATTGGCATAACTTTCGAGTTGATCAATAACGCCTTTAACTTGACGTTGGGCAGTTGTCTTGCCATTCTTCGCAACGCTAAAAATCGTTTCAAGCCACTGCTTATGTGCCACATCGACTGCAGCTAGACGCTTGGCTATGTTGTCAAAATCTAGTTCAGATTTCTTAGGCATTAACTCAAAGATTGAACGAATATTTGATGGAGGTGATGCCAGGACATTCCACAGCACAAATGACTCTTGGCTGTCGTGAAGTGCCAGCCCGGACTCAAGACGCTCAGTCATAACAGTCTTAGCAATTCGATCAATCTCATCAATTGGCTGCATGGTTGCAAGCTTTTTCAAAGTTTCGCGGGTTAAATTCGCAGAAACGCCAGCGCCAGCAATTGAAAAGTCATCAAGTTTGTCTTGATGCAATCCATTACCCAGGTATGTGCAGTCCATTGGGCTGAGCGCCGCAGCTTGGTCGATATAAAGGTCGCTGATTTCGAAGATTTCTGATCTATAGGTCATTGGCTATTCTTATCAGCGCATTCCAATTTTGTCGAGATTTGCGCCTTGCTTGAGATTAAAACCTGATACAGGCGTAGGCTTGCCTTATGAGCGAACAGCAACTTGCGCCGCCAAAGTTACGCGGTTGGTTTCACTTAGGCGCAACTCCGGTTGTCATTATCGCCTCATTAGTTTTATTTATTTTAAGTAAATCATCGCTCAAGTTTGCGGTTGCAATTTATTCCATCACTGCAATCATGCTCTTTAGCGTTTCTGCCGTTTACCACCGCGTACCGTGGGTTCCATCTAAAAAGAAGATGTGGCGTCGATGGGATCACGCCAATATCAATCTACTTATTGCAGGCTCTTACACACCTTTTGCCGTTGCATTGCTGGATGGTAAAAGCCGAGACATACTTTTATTGGTTGTATGGATAGGTGCCGCCGCGGGAGTCGCAATGCGCATTTTTTGGCTCAATGCACCCCGATGGCTCTATGTTGCAAATTATTTAGTTCTCGGTTGGGTTGCACTTGCATATATGCCTGCGCTCTATCGCGCAGGCGGATTATGGGTCTTACTGCCCATTGTTATTGGTGGCTTGTTCTATTCGGTAGGGGCGATTTTTTACGCACTCAAGCGCCCTGGCAAAACCGCGAAGTACTTTGGCTTCCATGAGCTCTTCCATATCTTCGTGCTGGCAGCGTGGATTTCGCAGTATGTAGCCATTTCGGTGGCGATTTACAGTAAGTAAGGCATTGCTCTAACCTAAGGCTCTAAGTTGGCGAGTAGTGAGGTGTGCAATGGCTGAGAAGAACTCCTTCCTTAATTGGGTTGGATTTAAAGGCGATGAGCCAGAAGCGCCATCGTCAGTTGATCGCATCCGCGAACTTGAATCTCAATTATCTGACCTACGCTCTCGTCGTGATATCACCGGCTTAAGTAAAGAAGAGTTTGAAATCCTTGCAACCGAAACTGCGATGGCGATGATTAAGTCGGCTCAAGCTCGTGAAAGTAAAGCCCATTCAATTTCAACTCGCTTAGTTGCAGAGACAAATCGAATCACCAAGGAAGAGATTGAAGCCGCTGATGCAAAAGCTCGCTCAATTTTATCTGGGGCTGAATCTCGTGGTCGCAAATACATTCAGACCGCTGAAGATGAAGCGGCTGGATTGCTGGCTCAAGCTGAAGCCGACGCAGAAGCATTGATTGAATCAAAAAGACGTGAGGGTGCCTCACTCACGACACAGGCACGTCGTGAAGGTGAACGAATCGTTAGTGAAGCTACTGCGGAAGTTTCAAATTATCGCCAATGGTTGAACGGCGTTATGGGCGAAGCAGAACGTCTTTATAAGATTCAAACCCAATCACTTGATGCTGCAGAAGGTGCAATCCGCCAATCTCGTTCGCGCCTTGAGTCGGCATTTACTCGCCTAGCCGATCTACAAAAAAGTGTCCTTGAAAATCTAAATCCCGATGATTCAATCATCGATACTGGGCCAATTAAGGTCTCTAGTGAACGCACTAAAATTGCAATCAGTGCACCAAGGAAAGCAGCAAAGAAGCCGGTTAAGAAAACCGCAACTAAGAAGGCAGCTGCAAAGAAAACTTCACGAACTAAGTAGTTAATGCATGGCTACTGCCCGCGGAATCCGATATATCCCTGCCATCGATGGCTTGCGTGCCGTCGCAGTAGTTGCGGTCATGTTGTATCACTTGGGATTTGCATGGATACCAGGTGGCTTTCTCGGAGTTGACCTGTTTTTTGTAATCTCTGGCTACGTCATTACTCGCTTGCTGCTTGATTCAATTGCGCGCAGCGGAGGTTTAGATCTGCGCGCTTTTTACAAGGCACGCGTTCGGCGATTATTACCTCCTCTGGTTTTTATGATTATTGCAACAACTGTTTATATTGGTTTGTGGGCACCGGAGACCATGCGCCGTTTTGTCACCGATACACCCTTTGCACTTTTTGGTGGAATGAACTGGTGGTTGGTATTTCGCCACACGGATTACTTCGATTCCATCGCTAGGCCTCCACTGCTGCAACACACGTGGTCTTTAGGTGTGGAGGCGCAGTTCTACCTCGTTTGGCCATTAATTTTGCTACTTGTGCTTCGTTACTTTGGCAAAAATAAGATTCCAGGCGCAGCCCTATTTATTGCCGCAGTCTCGGGTATTGCTTTATTAGTTCTCTCATTTCAAGTTGATGCTGCTGGTGCTTCGCGAATTAGTCACGTTTACTTTGGTACAGATACCCACAGCATTGGCCTGTTTCTGGGAGCGGCTTTAGCTGTTAGTTGGGTGCCTCAAAATCTCAATGAAAATGTAAATCAACGAGCCCAGGATTTTATTGATGGAATCGGTATTTTTGGTTTTATTGGAATTATTGCAACGTTCCTCTTCATTAATGAAAACGATCCAACTCTTTATAAGTTGGCATTTCCACTTGCTGGAATTTTTGGGTGCGCAATCATTACGTCGATAGTGCACCCAGCATCTCGATTTGCACCAATTTTGAGTAGCAAAATTATGGTCTGGGTTGGAGAGCGCTCCTATGCAATTTATCTATGGCACTGGGTGGTTTTCCAAGTTACGCGACCAAGCGTTGACTTAGAAGGCTCGACGTGGGCGCTGTTTGCTTTACGTATACTTATAGTTATTGCGCTCGCAGATATTTCACTTCGCTTAGTTGAACTTCCAATACGTACTGGTTTGGTTGAATACTGGTTCAAGGGAATGAAGTACCGCACCAAGCGCGTCCAATGGAGACAGAAAAGCTCACTAGTGTTGAGCTCTATTTCGATTGTAATCGCATTAAGTGGATTAAGCATTCATGCAATTAATCAAAGCGATCGGGCTATGGCTGATATTAAATCTGAACTGAGTACACCAACTGAAATGTCACCTCCAGTTCAATCCCCAAATATGCAACCTGGGCTTTGGGTGACTGGTGACTCAGTCATACTGGGAATTCGACATGAACTTGATTTACGAAATCACATCACTCTAATTAATGCACGTGTTGGACGCCAAGCACCTGAACTCGTCGAAGTCATGACTCACGATAAAGCTAACATGATTGGATCGACAGTAATTTTTAACTTGGGAAATAACAACAAGTTAACCGAAACTCAAGTAATTTCAATCTTTGAAGAAGTAAAAAATCAACCAAAGATTATCGTCGTAAATACTGCCGTTCCCCGGGGCTGGCGTGATGCAAATAATGCATTGATAGCAACCTATGCCGAGCAATATGGCGCACAGCTCATAGATTGGGCGGCTATTTCATCTGGCCATCCTGAATACTTTGCTCCAGATGGCGTGCACTTGGTGCCAGCTGGAGTGCGAGCGTATGTCGATGCAATTATTTTAAAGCTTTAGGAATCTGTAAAAAAAATAAACCCCCACAAAATTGTGAGGGTTTATTTCTAACACTTTTTACTTGAACTCACCAGGAATTCCAAAAACAGTTGCGGATGCAATCTGGCCATCTGAGTAGACAGATGAAACACGGAACTGTGTCCAACCAGTATCACCACTCTTTGTTACGTTTTGGCTCAGTTGATCAGCTGGAACTGAAGCGATTGTTGTCCAATCTCCACTTCCACTTGCGCGAACTTCTACGTTATAGCCGGTTAATCCATCAGTGGCTGTTGGTGCAATCCAGCGAAGTTTTAAACCATCTGCACTCTTGAGTGCAACAAACTTTGTTGGAGCTGCAACGGCAGTAACAGTAGATGCGGTTTCTGTTGCAGTAGCTGATGCCGAAGCCGTTACTGATGCTGACATTGATGGAGCTGGTGCCGCATCATCGCCTGCTTTTCCCGACTTTGACCAAACGATTGCAGCCAGAATGACGATTCCAGCAATAACTAAAAATGTAACTCGACCGGATGCAGATTGCTTAGGTGCAGCTACTGGCTTTGGGGCAGCAACAGGCTTAGCAATTGCAGCTGGCACAGGTGCAGCAACTTTAATTGGCGCAGCTTTTCTTACCGCACGCTTTGCGGGTGCCTTCTTAGCTACCGCCTTCTTGGCAACCTTCTTTTTAGCAGCGGTTTTCTTAACAGTGCTCTTTTTCGCAACCTTCTTTACGGTGCGCTTTGCAGATGCCTTCTTGGCAACCTTCTTTTTGGCAACAGTTTTCTTAGCTGCGCTCTTCTTTGCGACCTTCTTTACGGTGCGCTTTGCAGGTGCCTTCTTGGCAACTTTCTTTGCTGCGGTCTTCTTCTTTGCGGCCACATTTACTCCTTGGATAGCAGTGCGTGCGTATGTAGCGCACGTCGATAGGACAAGGCTACCCCAGGCTCGCAAGCATTTGTATGACTTGAGGCGCTATTGCACGAAGCGATTTTCCACGGTGGCTCACCGCATCTTTTTCAGATGCGCTCATTTGAGCAGATGAAATATCCATGCCAGTCGGCGCAAATATCGGGTCATAGCCAAAGCCCTGATCCCCGATTGGAGCGCGCAAAATACGGCCATGAAATAGCCCTTCTGCAACGACTTCACGGCCATCGGGCATTACTAGAGCGGCAACGCAGGTGAAATTCGCTGCGCGCTTATCATCGGGAATCGCTTCTAGCTGCGCCAAAAGTTTTTTAAGGTTAGCAGCATCATCGCCATGTCTGCCTGCCCATCTGGCCGAATGAATACCTGGTGCGCCATCGAGAGCATCAACACATAATCCAGAATCATCCGAGATAGAAGGTAAGCCGGTCATGGAAGTCGTGTATCTGGCTTTTAATAACGCATTTTCTTGAAAGCTCAATCCAGTTTCTTCAACATCAATTAAATCTGGAAACTTATCCAGGCCGATTAAATCAATCTCACCTGGAGCAAGCTGATCCAAGATTCTACGAAACTCAATAACCTTTCCCTGATTACGAGTTGCAAGAACTAATTGATGTGGCATAGATAGAGTTACTAAATTTATTTCGCTAAAACAGCTTTTTGGAGTTGGCTTAATTCACTGCATCCACTTACCGCAAGATCCAAGAGTTGATTAAGGAGATCACGATCAAATGGTTCTCCTTCTGCTGTACCTTGAACTTCGATAAAGCGTCCATCACCAGCAACAACTACATTCATATCAGTGCCAGCACGAACATCTTCCTCATAGCAAAGATCTAACATCGGTACTCCATCAATAATTCCAACACTTACTGCAGCCACTGAATCGCTTAATGGATTCGCGCTTGCTTTAATGTGTCCCTGCGCCTTAGCCCATGCAATTGCATCTGCTAATGCCACATAGGCACCTGTAATGGCTGCGGTTCGCGTTCCGCCATCGGCTTGCAGAACATCACAATCGATGACAATGGTATTTTCACCTAACTCTTTTGTGTTAACAATCGCGCGCAATGAACGCCCGACAAGTCGTGAAATCTCTTGTGTACGGCCACCTAATTTTCCCTTCACGCTCTCGCGATCAGAACGTGTGTGTGTTGCGCGAGGTAGCATTGCATATTCAGATGTAACCCAACCGGTGCCAGTATCTTTTAACCAGCGTGGAACACCGGGCGAAAATGATGCAACGCATAACACTCGAGTCTTACCAAACTCAACTAGAACCGAGCCTTCTGCATGATCTAGCCAACCGCGGGTAAATTTAATTTCTCGCAGAGAGTTAACTTCGCGCCCATCATTGCGTACCATGTAATGCTCCTAAGTAAATAAGTGGTGCTGTTGTCGTAGGGTTAGATTCAGAGATCGTGGTGCTCAACGTGCGTTACTTCTGGGCCTAGAAAGCGACGAGCCAGAGTTTCAAAAGCCTTGGCATCACCAGTTGCTAAGAATTGATGAACTGGAGCAGCGCTTTGATGTGCTCGCAGTTGATTAGTCTCTACAAGCGTTCGATATAAATCTTTGGCAGTCTCTTCGGCGCTAGATACAAGAGTCACGCCTTCCCCCATTATGTAGGAAATAACACCAGTTAAGAGTGGGTAATGCGTGCAGCCTAAAACTAACGTATCAACGTTAGCGGCCATGACGGGAGCTAAATACTCACGTGCTATCGAAGTAATTTCTGGACCAGAAGTCTCACCACGCTCTACAAATTCAACAAAGAGAGGGCATGCGATAGAAGTAATGTGAAGTTGTGGTGCAGCTGCAAAGGCATCTAAATACGCCGCTGAATCAATTGTTGCGCGAGTTCCGATAACTCCAATATTTCCTGTTCGAGTTGCCGATACTGCGCGACGAACTGCAGGTTGAATTACTTCAATAACGGGAACCGAATAACGCTCGCGAGCATCACGCAGCATCGCAGCACTTGCTGTATTACATGCAATCACAATTGCCTTAACGCCTTGGTCAACTAAAAAATCTAGAGATTCCAAAGCAAACTCGCGCACTTGCGCTAATGGGCGTGGGCCAAAGGGTCCGCGTGCAGTATCACCAATATAGAGAGTTGATTCATTCGGCAGCTGATCTAAAATCGATCTAGCAACGGTCAGCCCACCTACTCCTGAATCAAATATTCCAATTGGGGCATCGCTCACATGCCTAAGCCTACCCTGCGCCTTACCTATCTATAAAGCTTGGTCCATGAGCGCCATAATCAAACTCTCTTGCAACCAACCGAGCCAACCATAAACGGCATACACCCCACGAAGTGGGTCATCGGGTGCCAAGAGCTCTAGATCTTCATGGGAATTTTCTTCAACTTTTAAGCGCACACCAAGTGCTAATCGAATGTCATTCATTGCACCTAACCAAGCATTAGCGCCGTCACGATCGACTTCTACGCATCCATCAGTCGCACTCTTTAAATCAATACGCATGGACATTGCATGTGCGGTTTTCTTAGTGCGCAAAGTTGCTTCTGTATAGCGTCGAAACTCAGAAGCATCAACTTGGTCGGCGTAGGCATTTGGTAATAAACGAAGTAACACATCATCTTCTGGTGGCGAATCATGACTAGTAATTCCCACCATCACCGCAAGGGGATCGTCACTGTGGTTATCTTTTCTTTCACCGAGCAATTCAATGATTTGTTCAACTAAATTTATAAGGACTTCACTTTCTGATTGTGAGAATGCAGCAATGAAGGCATTATCACCGTGGCGTCTAAACCCACGTTGCTGCTCCTCTGACGATTGCGTCATGCGTTTTGATCTTCTCGCTGGAGAGTTGCCCAAAGGCCATATTCGTGAAGACGCGCTACGTCGTGCTCCATCTCTTCACGACTTCCAAATGAGACAACTGCTTTACCTTCGGTGTGAACTTTCATCATCAGTTCATGGGCTTTTTCTCGTGTGAATCCAAAGAGTTCCATCAAGACGTATGTCACATAGCTCATGAGATTTACTGGATCATCCCAAACTATTGTTATCCAAGGTCTATCACTAGAGAAAATCTCTTTGACTGCTTCATCAATTTTTTCATCGATTTTAACCATAATTAACGGACCACTATTGCTCGTGCCGATGAATAAATCACTTCGTTTCCAACCTTAATCATGGCTCTTACGGTCACTATGCCTCGACTACTTTCACTAGTTATCAGTGTGAATTCTCCATTAGATTCAGCCAGTACTTCATTACCAATATTCTGCCATTTCCCAGATACCAATTTCTGAAGTTGAACAGCTTGTCCAGCGGTTCCTGGAAATAATGCTCCCTTTACTTCTATTACTGCTTCACGGCGAATACTCGTTGGCACATTGAGAATTACCTTTGAAATAATTGAAATACTCTCTTCGGTACTTAGTGATTCTGAGCGCTCCCATGTGCCATCTGTGCGAATTCTAAATGCAGCGCTAGAACCTAAAGTCATCGGCTGCATTATTTGACCTTGGGCATCAGTCGTAATGTCGATAAGTTTTGACCAAGAATCTTCAGTCGATCGCTTCATCTCCACATGAACAACTTGATTAGCAACTGGTGTTCCATCTTTTAAGGTTACTAATCCTTCCAGGATAAATGTATCTGCATAGTAGAGACGCTTATTTGTCACATTACTAAAAGTTAAATTACTCAGAACCGTTTCAGGAGCCATGGCCAAGGCTACATTTCGCATCGCGGTTGTGGCAGTTGCATCCTCCATTCCTAAAGTCCACAGAGCAACGCCACCTAATTGATATTTTCCAACTAGATTCATTCTTTCGGCATAACTTCGGTCATTTTGGTACCACACAGTATGCGCAACACTGCATGTTGTAGATGCGCCCTTGGAAGTTAATCCGTTATAGGTTTTTGAATATGAATATTTTGCTTCACTAAATTTTTCATCGAATGTTGGTACTGCTCCATCTATAACTGCCTTGGCGTTGGCATAACTTGTCTTAAAAGTCGCGGCCTTTGCTCCGGCCGTTAATCCAGGTGGTGCTGATACCGGACAGGTTCCTGAAACAGCTGTAATCCAGTCTCGTCCGTATCCAGGCAATCCGATAAATACTTTTGATGCTGACATGATACTAATCGCATACTGCACAGTCTTTTCAGTCCAACTGAGCGGGCCGATTGGCCCTGGTTTTGCAACTGAATAGTCATACGTCATGATGCGTAAACGATCAATACTCGAAGCAATATCTGCCCACGCATAAACCGTATAGCCCTTTGACTTTTCAAGTGGATTAAATGCATACGGAGTTGTGACAGATAAGAGTTTTTCGGATGCGTGTAATGAAGCGCTTAGCTCCTTAATAAATAGGACCCAATTAGGCGCAGTTTTTGCCCAGGAAGTATTACCGTCGACAAAGGCAAAGCCTTCAAAGTCGAGATCGATTCCATCAAAACCATTTTTATTTACTAGTTCCGTAATTGATTTAACTATCGCGGTTCGTGTATCAGTTTTAGCTAAATATCCAGAGAGAACTAATTTTGAAGTTCCATCGGTCATGGTTGGAATTATTTTCAGCCCAGTTTTCCGCATGAGACACAGAGCATCTGCCATCGGCCATGATGGATTTCCAGTTGAATAATCATCACGGATGAGCGTTGGACTTTTTAACGTATACCAAAATGGCATAACTTCTTTCATCAAATCTTTGTTGGTATAAAGATATGAAGAATTTAGCGCAGCGATATCTGCAGGGGAATATTCATTTGCTTCACAAGTAACTGGTGCATCTACAGCTGGTGCAACTGATGCAGGTAATTTCTTAATAAACGGCATAACTGTTCGTACTGAATAGTATGGAATCCATCCACTAACAATTTTTCTCGGCGGCTTATCATCTGCGCGGGCAACCCCCATAAGGGAGGAGCTAAGTATTAAAACTAATGAAAGAGCGCCAACAAACTTATGCTTCATTGCTATGAATCTTCAGGGGCTGGTTTAAGTCCAGCGTAAATCTCTTTACATGTAGGGCAAATGGGATATTTTTCAGGGTCCCGCGATGGAATCCATTTTTTGCCACACAAAGCCCTAACGGATTTGCCGGTTACTGCTGACTCTACGATCTTCTCTTTCTTCACATAGTGTGAGAAGCGGTCATGGCCACCGTCATCTTCTTCTAGCTCAGGGCGAGATAAGAGATCGGTGCTGCCTTCGGTCTCGGTGCCGGTTCGTCTAAAGATTCCCATGAGGTGGATAAGAATACCTTCGGCAGTGGCAAAACTACGGGTAGAATTCGCAAATGAAGGACTTACTGCGTACCCAAGATCTCAGTCGCGAAGACGTGGAGCTTTTGTTAGACACCGCCGCCGATTTTGCGAAAAACCCGCTGATATCCAACACTGCGCTGGCCAATAAAACCGTAGCTATTTATATGACTAAGCCTTCCACACGCACTCGCCTATCGTCTGAGACTGCAGTTACCCACTTGGGTGGAACCCCTATTTTTATTCGTGGAGACGAATTACAACTAGGTCGCGGTGAAACAATTGCTGATACTGCGAAAATTATTAGCGGTTACTGCAGTGCATTAATTATCAGAACTTTTGCACAAAGCGATGTTGATCAACTGGGAGCTCATGCATCAATTCCAGTTATTAACGCACTGACTGATGTTGACCATCCAACTCAACTTTTAGCCGATTGGTTAACAATTCGCGAACAGTTTGGAAAAGATATTGCTGGACGCAAATTTGTATATCTGGGTGATGGCAACAACATGTCACATGCCTGGCTCATAATGGGTGCGATCATGGGCGCACATGTAGTTGCTGCAACTCCAACAGGTGCATGGGCGCCTGATGCATCTATTGTTGAACTCGCACAGAAAATTGCACGTACGAGTGGTGGAAAAGTAGAAGTACTGCATGATGCAGAGGCAGCAGCTAAAGATGCGAGCGTTTTATATACCGATGTATGGATGTCGATGGGTGATTCAGAAAATGAGCGTGAAGAGAAAGTGCTGGCACTCTCCCCATTCGCTGTCACGGAAAACTTAATGTCTCTTACCCAGAAAGATTCCGTGTTCATGCATTGTTTACCTGCGCACCGAGGTGAAGAGGTTGAGGCCTCTGTCATTGATGGAGCTAAATCACTTATATGGCGTGAGGCTTATCATCGCCGGACAACTATTCAATCTTTGCTTTATCACCTGGTAAATGGTGACCTTAAAGGATCTACGCACTAGTATTTGGCATATGCGCATAGCCGTTCCTAAAGAAATTCGTGATGGAGAAAAGCGCGTTGCGCTAGTTCCAGACATTATTAATAAATTGACCCGCCTAGGTTTCGACGTTGTCATCGAATCTGGTTCAGGAAACTTCTCCCAAGCAACCGATGCTGATTACATAAGCGCCGGTGCAACAATTTCGAACAGCGACGTACTTGCCAGCGCAGATGCAGTTTTATCTGTGCAGCCTTTAACGCCCACTCAAATGGCTACGTTAAAGAAAGGCGCAGTGACTATTAGTTTCATGTCACCAGTTACTGCCGTTGATTCAATCGAAGCGGCAGCGAAGGCAGGTGTTACAGCGTTTTCATTAGAACTAGTGCCACGTATTTCACGTGCCCAGTCAATGGATGCTCTCTCATCACAAGCTTTGTGTGCTGGTTATCGTGCAGCGTTGGTTGGGGCTGAATTATCTCCACGCTTCTTCCCGATGCTCATGACTGCAGCCGGAACAGTCACGCCTGCACAGGTATTAGTTCTTGGCGCTGGCGTCGCAGGTTTGCAAGCGATAGCAACTGCTCGACGTTTAGGTGCAGTTGTATCTGCATACGATGTGCGACCAGCTTCAGCCGATGAAGTTCGTTCGATGGGTGCAACTTTTATTGAACTTGAATTAGAAGCCCTTGAAGGTACTGGCGGTTATGCACGTGAGATGACCGAAGATCGTGCAGCCCAACAGCAAGCACTTCTTACTCCTTATATTGCTAAGTCACATGTAGTTATTACAACCGCAGCAGTTCCTGGTCGCCAGGCACCTCGCTTAATGACAAAGGCGATGGTTGATTCAATGGCACCTGGGACAATCATTATTGACTTAGCCGCCGAAACTGGTGGCAATGTTGAAGGATCAAAGCCAGGTGAAATTGTTTCGACCGAGAATGGAGTTCGAATCTGGGGTGGAAAAGATGTTCCAAGCCAACTTCCATTCCACGCCTCATTCCTTTATTCACGTAACGTTGTAAATCTTCTTACATTGTTTACAACTGCTGCTAAAGATGAAGCTGCAGTTGCCTTTAACTTGGATTTTGAGGATGAAATTATCAACGGGGCCGCAGTAACTCACGGCGGATCACGTAGAAATGCGGGAGGCAAGTAAATGGAACCGATTGCAGTTATCTCAATCTTCGTACTAGCGGTTTTCGTGGGTTTTGAAGTTGTTTCTAAGGTCTCTTCAACACTGCACACGCCCCTTATGTCGGGTGCTAACGCAATCCACGGAGTTATCTTGGTAGGCGCAATTATTGTGGCCGACCACAGCACAACTAATTTAGAACTAGGTCTCTCTGTTGCAGCGATAGTTCTGGCAACTATCAATATGGTCGGCGGCTTTGTCGTTACCGATCGAATGCTTGAAATGTTCAAGGGAAATAAGAAATGAGCCGCACTCTGTACGACCTGATTGGTCTTGGCGCTGGCGTCGCATTCATTCTCGCTCTTAAAGGTTTGTCACATCCAAAGACTGCACGTCGAGGCAATTTAATTGGTGCCTTCGGTGCAACTCTGGCGACGCTCGTTGTCTTCTTCTATGCCAACCCTGGTTCATCACTTCCATTAAATAATCTTGGTTGGATTCTTGGTGCGATGGTCATAGGTCTTGCTGTTGGTGTACCTGCTGCACGTAAAGTTGAAATGACGCAGATGCCACAACTCGTTGCACTCTTTAATGGTGTGGGTGGCGGCGCAGCTGCACTAGTTGCAATCGTTGAATATTTACATTTGGGCGCTGAGGCAACTACAGCAGAAGTTATCTTTACAGTGTTTACGGTTATCGTCGGCTGCGTTTCTTTCAGCGGCTCTGTCATCACGTTTATGAAGTTGCAAGAGCTAATGACTACTCGTCCAGTTATTTTCCCTGCGGGCCGATTCATTATTGCCGCGACGCTAGTTGGCGTTATTGGAGTTGGCGGTTGGGTCGTTGCAGCGCTGGGAACTACACCGCTTTTAATTCTTGCTGGACTTTCACTTCTCTTTGGTGTGCTCTTTGTACTTCCAGTTGGCGGAGCAGATGTGCCAATTGTTATCTCGCTATTAAATGCATTCACTGGTTTAACTGTGGCAGCAAGTGGTTATGTGCTCGATTCAGTGC
>CAFARE010000016.1_pt1 | contig 22941 bp, 17 predicted proteins | sample 7267901 | NCBI WGS metagenome assembly CAFARE01 (sample SAMEA6814012, study PRJEB35770) | freshwater metagenome | biome: Freshwater; feature: Freshwater reservoir; material: water | place: Czech Republic | collected 2016-04-20 | depth 30m m
CGTGAAATGGCGGCTTATAACAAGAAGCTGGGCATGTTCGAACTTACTGGTCTTCCACCTGCACCACGCGGTATCCCACAAATTGAGGTTACATTCGATATCGATGCCAACGGAATCGTTCACGTATCGGCTAAGGATCTCGGTACAGGTAAAGAGCAGAGCATGACCATCACTGGTGGGTCAGCGCTTTCAAAAGATGACATCGCACGCATGATGGAGGAAGCTGAATCACACGCTGAAGAAGATCGTCAGCGCAAAGAAGAGGCCGAGACTCGCAATGCTGGTGATTCACTTCTTTACTCAACACAAAAGTTCATTAAAGATAATGAAGAAAAACTTAGCGAAGGTGAAGCGTTAGAGAAGAAGACTGAGACTGAAGCTGCACTTGCTGAACTACAGACCGCACTTGGTGGATCAAACTTCGAGATGATTAAAAGTGCAACCGAAAAGGTTGCAACTGTTAGCCAAGCTCTAGGTGCTGCACTGTATGCGAATGCTGCAGCTGCAGGTGAAGGCTCAACAGGTTCAACACCGAATGACGATGGTGTTGAAGATGCTGAAGTCATCGAAGAGCAAGCCTAATGACTGAAGAAAGCTCGGTTGAAGAACTAGTAATTGAAGATGTAGTACCGGATCAGGCAGCTGATCCGGTAGCTACATTAACCAATGATTTACAACGACTTCAGGCCGAATATGCCAACTATCGAAAGCGCGTAGAGCGCGATCGTTTAGTTGCGCATGAAATGGCAATTGGTGCAGTTCTCACTGAGCTCTTGGCATTGCTCGATGATGTTGATCGCGCAGAATCACACGGTGAATTAACTGGTGGATTCAAGGCAGTTGCCGATCAGTTGAACTCCATTACATCGCGTATAGGCCTTGAAAAATACGGAACCGAAGGTGAAGCCTTCGATCCGCAGATTCACGAAGCACTAATGCACGACACCTCAGCCGATGTTGCCGTACCAACGGCATCAAAGATTCTGCAACCTGGATATAAATACAAAGAGCGTATATTGCGTCCAGCTCGCGTAGCAGTAACAGATCCAACAGGAGAGTAATTTTTATGGCCGCCAAAGATTTATACGAGAAGGATTTTTATAAGGTCCTTGGCGCATCGAAGTCTGATGATCAGGCGGCCATAAAACGTAAATATCGCGCTTTAGTTAAAGACTTACATCCAGACACACAACACGGCGATGCTTCTAAAGAGGAAAAGTTCAAAGCGGTATCAGAGGCCTATGAAATTCTCTCCGATGCTAAAAAGCGTGCCGAATACGATGAAGCCAGATCACTCTATGAACGCGGCGGTTTTCGCGCGCCTATGGGTGGCGGCCAACCAGGCGGCGACTTCAATGACATGTTTGGTGGCGGAAACCCACAAGACATCTTTGCAAATCTATTCGGTGGTGGACGTCGCGGCCCTCGTAAAGGTCAAGACTTACAGACTGAGGCCAGTATTACTTTTCGCGAATCAATTATTGGTACAACGCTAGATTTACGTCTTGCAACTGATCGTAGTGCCGCACAAAATATTACGGCACGCGTACCAGCAGGCGTTAACGATGGGGCCAAAATTCGGGTTAAAGGCAAAGGTGCCCCCGGAGAAGCTGGCCCAGGTGACTTATTCATCTTATTACACGTAAAGCCACACCCAGTTTTTGGCCGCAAAGGTGAAAATCTCACCATGACATTACCCATCACTTTTGCAGAAGCTGCACTTGGTGCAGATATTAAGTTTCCAACATTAAGCGGGGATGAAGTGACTGTGCGCATTGCACCTGGAACATCTAATGGGCGCACGTTGCGCGTTAAGGGTCGTGGCGTAACTAAGGGATCTACAACTGGTGACTTACTTGTTTCTGTTGATGTGCAAGTACCACAACGTGTCGACGGCAAAGCATTAGAGGCGTTGAAATTATTTGCGCAAGAGACATCTCATGAAGATGTACGCGCAGATTTAATTCAAAGGGCAAAAATATGAGCGATGATATAAAGAATCAACAGCCAGACGATGATGCCGCCGTTTATGTTATTTCTGTAGCTGCAGAAATCTCTGGACTACACCCGCAAACACTTCGCCAATATGATCGTCTAGGTTTAGTTTCTCCCAATCGCACAGAGGGACGCAATCGCCGATATTCGCTGCGAGATATTGCATTATTACGTGCGGTACAAAAACTTGTTGGTGAAGGAATCAATCACGCTGGAATTAAGCGAATTATTGAATTGGAATCCGCGATGGCCAATATGGCAATTGAAGTAGCTCAGCTACGAATTGAAGTCGATGCACTTGTTGATGCAAATCCACCTAAAGGTTTAATGCGCCGCAGTCGCAGCGAAGTTATCGTCTATAAAGAAGAGAAATAGTTACTTCTTTTTAGCAACTCTCTTTTTAGCTACTTTCTTGGCAACACGCCTCTTAACTACCTTTTTCTTAGCCGCTTTTTTCTTGACAACCCTCTTGCGCGTCAGTGGAACTTCATCAACTTCACCTAGGGTGGCAACAAATTTTTCCAACAGTGCAGCCTCTTTGCGCAGGCTGATAATCGTTTTATTGATCGCACGCTTGGTCGTAGCCGCCTTTTTAACCGGCTTTCTAGCCGCAGTCTTCTTCTTTTTAGTTGCCATAGTGTCGCAAAGGCTAGCGCTTTAGAACTGGACCAGTCTAGATAGTAGGCTCGCCCGCATGAGTTCACGCGATGCGCTAAAAAATCAGATTGTTAGTAAGGCCGTTGTGCACGGCAAAGTTATTTTATCGTCGGGCAAAGAGGCCGATTATTACGTAGACCTGCGTCGCGTAACCCTTGATCATGAAGCTGCACCACTAGTTGGTCAAGTAATGCTCGAACTAACTAAAGATTTAGATTATGAAGCTGTCGGCGGTTTAACCCTCGGTGCAGATCCCGTTGCCACAGCCATGATGCATGTTGCAGCTGCGCAAGGAAAGAAGATTGATTCTTTTGTTGTACGAAAAGCTGAAAAAGCACACGGCTTACAACGTCGCATTGAAGGCCCAGATGTTAAAGGCAAGCGCGTTTTGGCTGTTGAAGATACCTCCACAACGGGTGGCTCTGTATTAACTGCAGTAGAAGCACTTATTGAAGCTGGAGCAATTGTTGTTGGTGTTGCAGTAATCGTTGAACGTGGTGCTGCACCAAAGATTATTGAAGCTGGATATGAATATCGTGCGGCATATCAGTTAGCTGATTTGGGTTTATAAAAACTTACTTGTGATGCTTTTTAGTTTGCCACTCTCTAAATAGTTCAATTAGGACTGGAACTAAACTCACAACAACAATGATTGCTACGACTGGTAGAAGATATTTATCTACAGAGCCTTTTAGTTTTTCACCCAGCAGAAAACCAAGTCCAATAACAAGTTGCGTCCAGATTATTCCACCGATGAGATTCCACTTAAAAAATGTTTTTGCAGGAATTCCAACAACACCACACATGGGATTGAGTAATGTTCTAATAAAAGGGACAAAGCGCGCCAAGATGATTGCTTTACCTGGCCCATATTTACGTAACCATTTTTCAGTTGCTACAACTTTTTGATGATTAAAGACACGGCCTTCGGGTTTGGCAAAAATTGTTCGACCGTATTTATGCCCAAACCAGTGACCAACTTGTGCGCCAGTGACTGCGGCAATCGGTGCTAAAAGAAAGAGAGCAAGCGGAGACAGATGTGCACCGCCCAAGATGGCTGCGCCAGAACCTGAAGCTGCAACGCCGGCTAGAAAGAGGAGCGAGTCCCCAGGAAAGGCCAAGCCAACCAGCAGCCCTGTTTCGGCAAAAATAATTGCCACAATCCCGAGGAGGCCGAGATCGGCGATTATTGAATGTGCATCGAAGAGGTTCATTGCGCCTGAGGCTATCTCACCAAGGCCAAGGCTCCAAGGCTTAAAAGCGGGGGTGTGAAGTAATAGATAAGTATAAATTTGCGCTAATAGGGGTGCTGGCCTCTACACTTCACGAGTTCATCGGGTCAGTACGACCCCTGACTCTCCAATGGAGGAGAACCTATGCAAGCTTCAAGCGCGGTATCACTCGTGCAAGTAACCGGAACAAACCTGACATATGCCTACATCGTTCTAGCGATCTCACTTGGCGCTTTGGGTGTTGCCTACGCACTACGTGCACAGGTCTTGGCCGCCAGTGACGGCACCGCCAAAATGCGCGAAATCGCAGAGGCAGTTCAAGAAGGAGCGGCGGCGTTCTTGTCTCGCCAGTTCCGCACATTGTCATATTTCGTTGCGATCGTCTTCGTGCTCTTGTTCGCACTGCCTGGCGATTCTGAAATTCGTATTGGTCGATCAATCTTCTTCCTTATCGGTGCTGCGTTTTCTGCCCTCGTTGGTTACAACGGAATGTGGTTAGCAGTTCGTGCAAATGTACGCGTTGCCGATGCAGCTCGTAATAAGGATGGACAAAAAGCCGTTCAAATTGCTTTCCGTACCGGTGGTGTTGTCGGTATGACAACAGTAGGTCTTGGACTTATCGGTGCATCAGTAGTTGTAATTATCTACCGCGAGAATGCCCCATCTGTTCTTGAAGGTTTCGGTTTCGGTGCAGCGATGCTTGCAATGTTTATGCGCGTCGGCGGCGGAATCTTTACAAAGGCAGCCGATGTTGGAGCTGACCTTGTTGGTAAAGTTGAAAAGAATATTCCAGAAGATGACCCACGTAATGCCGCAACGATCGCGGACAACGTAGGAGATAACGTTGGTGACTGTGCTGGAATGGCTGCAGACTTATTCGAGTCATATGCCGTAACACTTGTTGCCGCACTCATTCTTGGTAAGGCAGCGTTCGGTGATGCCGGACTTATTTATCCATTGATCGTTCCAGCAATTGGAACCGTCACTGCCGTTATCGGTATCTTCTTAACAAAGCTTCGCAGCACAGATAAGTCAGCAATGACTGCGATTAACCGCTCATTCTTTATGTCAGCGATTATTAGTGCAGGCTTAACTGCGCTCGCAACATTTACTTATTTGCCTTCTGATTTCAAACTTCTCACTGGTCTTTCTCCAGAGGCAATCGCTGATGCAGGTAATACAAATCCACGCGTGCTTGCAATTGGCGCAGTACTCATTGGAATCGCACTTGCAGCTGCAATCCAGGTTCTCACTGGTTACTTCACTGAGACTGGCAAGCGTCCAGTAAATGATGTTGCGGCTTCATCTGAGACAGGCGCAGCAACCGTAATTTTGGCTGGTATTTCAGTAGGTTTTGAGTCAGCTGTTTATTCAGCAATCTTGATCGCATCTGCAGTATTCGGCGCGTTCTTACTTGGTGGCGGAAGCATTGTTCTTTCACTTCTAGCGATTGCTTTAGCTGGAACTGGATTGCTCACAACAGTAGGCGTAATCGTTGCTATGGATACATTTGGTCCAATTTCAGATAACGCACAAGGTATTGCCGAAATGTCTGGCGATGTTGAAGGCGAAGGCGCAAAGATTCTTACTTCACTTGATGCAGTTGGTAACACAACTAAGGCGATCACTAAAGGAATTGCAATTGCTACTGCTGTTCTTGCAGCTACAGCTTTGTTCGGTGCATTTACAGATGCAATCAAGCAGGCCGTTTTGGATGCTGGTCAAGGTGCAGTAGATCTTGCACTGCAATACCAAGGTGTTCTAGATGTTGCTAACCCACGTAACTTAGTTGGTTTAATTATCGGCGCAGCAGTTGTGTTCTTGTTCTCAGGTCTTGCAATCAATGCAGTATCTCGTGCAGCTGGTGCAGTTGTTGTTGAAGTTCGCAAGCAGTTCATCGAGCATCCAGGAATCATGAAGGGTACTGAAAAGCCTGACTACGGCCGTGTTGTTGATATCTGTACTCGCGATTCACTTCGTGAACTTGCAACTCCAGGTTTGCTCGCAGTTATGGCACCTATCGCAGTTGGCTTTGGTCTCGGTGTTGGCGCACTTGGTGCATACCTTGCTGGTGCAATTGGTACCGGAACTCTGATGGCTGTGTTCCTTTCTAACTCAGGTGGCGCATGGGATAACGCAAAGAAGATGGTTGAAGATGGACATCACGGTGGAAAAAACAGTGATGCACACGCTGCAACAATCATCGGTGACACTGTCGGAGATCCATTCAAAGACACTGCCGGTCCTGCGATTAACCCTTTAATTAAGGTTATGAACTTAGTTGGCCTATTAATCACTCCAGCAATCGTTTCATTGGCACTCGGTGGAAAGACAACAACCAGCACATTGATCGGCGTAGGCGCAGTCCTTGTCATCATCGCTGCGTTGATTCGTAACCGCCGTCAGGCCACAGCGATTCTGGTCTAATGTAGTTTCGATCTACATCAACTAAAGGATTTCATGGCTAAAGCGAAGACTGACCTTATTAAGTTGGTGATTGTTGAATCACCAGCCAAGGCCAGGAAGATTGGCGGCTACCTCGGCGACGGTTACGTTGTCGAGGCTAGCGTCGGTCATATTCGCGATCTTCCCCAGCGCGCAGCTGATATTCCAAAAGAGTATAAAAAGATTGCGTGGGCCAAAGAGGGCGTAGATATTGAAAATGATTTTGCGCCGCTCTATGTTATTAATCCTGATAAGCGCGCGAAAGTAGCTGAACTACAAGCGTTGATGAAGAATGCTGAAGAGTTGATTCTGGCAACAGATGAAGACCGCGAAGGCGAAGCGATTGCATGGCACTTAGTGGAAGTTTTGCAACCAAAAGTTCCAATCAAGCGAATGGTCTTTAACGAGATTACAAAAGAGGCGATTCAAGAAGCTGTAGAAAATACGCGCGACTTGGATTACCACTTAATCGATGCACAAGAGACGCGTCGCGTCCTAGATCGCTTATTTGGCTATCGCTTGTCCCCTGTGCTGTGGAAAAAAGTTATGCCACGCATCTCTGCTGGACGTGTGCAATCAGTTGCGACACGTTTAATCGTTGAAAAAGAGCGCGAACGCATGGCCTTTATTTCATCAGCGTGGTGGGATCTTGCAGCAGTTACCGCATTGGGCTTTAACGCACGCCTGCTTGAGGTTGAAGGCAAGCGCGTAGCAGCAACGTCAGACTTTGGCGCCGATGGCGCAGTAAAAGAAAAGTCGCTAGCTAACATTCTTCTTCTTGATGAAGCCGGCGCACGTGGTTTAGTCGAGTCACTTAAATCTTCAGCATTAACTGTTAAGTCGATGGAAGAAAGTCCACGTACCGAGCGTCCAAAGCCACCGTTTACAACATCAACGATGCAACAAGATGCAGGTAGCCGACTTGGTTGGGGCGCACAAATCACAATGCGTATTGCTCAGCGACTTTACGAAAATGGTTACATCACGTATATGCGTACCGACAGCGTTAACTTGTCGGCACAAGCAATCGATGCTGCGCGCAAAGCTGCGAAGTCTTTATACGGAGCCGACCACGTTGCCGATGCACCACGTACATATCTTGGTAAAACTAAAAATGCACAAGAGGCTCATGAAGCAATTCGCCCAGCTGGTGAAACTTTTAAAACTCCTGGCGAACTTGCACCAGAGCTTTCACGCGACGAGTTTGCTTTGTATGACTTGATCTGGAAGCGCACGGTTGCATCACAGATGGCCGATGCTAAAAAGATGCAGATGCGTGTTGATTTTGATGCACAAACAAATGATGGCAAGGCAACTATTTTCCGTGCCAATGGATCAGTTATTACTTTCCCAGGCTTCCTTGCTGCCTACGATGACATTGTCACTGAAGACAGCAAAGATGAAGAGACCGAAGATAAGCGCTTACCGGCAATGACACTGGGTCAATCGGTTAAGGTCAATGAATACACTTGTGAAGGGCACGAAACTAAGCCACCAGCCCGATACACCGAGCCAACATTGGTTAAGAAGCTAGAAGAGTTAGGCATAGGCAGACCTTCAACTTTTGCATCGATCATTCAAACGATTCAAGACCGTGGCTATGTATACAAGCGCGGCCGTGCTCTAGTGCCTACTTTCCTTGCTTTTTCAGTGACTGGCCTGCTTGAAACCCACTTTACAAAGCTGGTTGATTACGAATTCACCGCCAGCATGGAAGAAGACCTGGACAAGATCGCATCCGGTGAAGCTGGCCGCGTTGATTGGCTGCGCGATTTCTTCTATGGCGTCGATGGACAACCTGGTTTGAATGAATTATCAGCAGATCTTGGTGTTATCGATGCTCGCGCAACTAACACAATGAACTTATCGGAGACAATTGAAATTCGCGTTGGTCGCTATGGCGCTTACTTACAACAAAACCTGCCCGATGAAGAACGCAAACTTGCAAACATTCCAGAGTCTTTAGCACCAGATGAATTAACTCTAGCAAAAGCTATTGAATTACTTGAAGCACCATCAGGTGAGCGCGAACTTGGAATTGATCCTGCAACTAACTTGCCGATTATTGCTAAGAGCGGACGCTTTGGTCCTTACATCACTGAGGTACTTCCAGTTGTCGAACCCGAATTAACTGCATCTGGGAAAAAGAAGCGTAAGAAAGCCGATGCACCTAAAGCAAAAACTGCCTCGCTTCTTTCTACTATGACTTTAGATACCGTTACGTATGAAGATGCACTGCGACTTTTATCATTGCCGCGCACGCTAGGTACTAACTCGTCTGGCGATGACATAACGATTCAAAACGGTCGCTACGGGCCTTATCTAAAAGCCGGTCTTGATAGTCGCACATTGACATCTGAAGATCAGTTATTTACGTTGACATTAGATGAAGCGTTAGAGATTTATTCAAAGCCAAAAGAGCGCCGTCGTGGTGTTGCTAAGCCTCCGATTAAAGAGCTTGGCGTTGATCCAACAACTGAAAAACCATTGATTATTAAAGATGGTCGCTTTGGTATGTATGTCACTGATGGCGAAACAAATGCAACGCTTCGCCGTGGCGATACTGCAGAGGGAATGACGTTAGAGCGCGGATTAGAGCTACTTGCAGGCCGCCGTGCATGGGAGGCCGAGAACGGTCCATCACCAAAGAAGGCGCGCAAGAAGGCGGCAGCTAAGCCAAGGAAGAGTGACACAGCGCCAACGTTGACTAAGAATGTTGTGAAAAAAGGAACTGCTAAAAAGAGCGCCAAGAAAACTGCAACGGGCAAAGCTAAAAAGAAAGCCGAATAACCTCTTATCTTTGCGTTAGACCCCACTTACAATTACTACATGCAGAAACGTTGGATTGTCTATCTTGCATCTGCAATTCTTCTTTTAGCGTCCTTCTCCTCAATTGCATCGGCTGCCGTGAAAACTGGTGCCGCATGTACAACTCTGAATGCAACTGAAATAGCTAGCGGCTATATATACACGTGTATTAAGAGCGGAAAAAGACTTGTATGGGGCAAGCGCATCAAAGTTGTAGTAGCCAAGCCAACACCAACACCAACGCCAACTCCACCGGTCGCAATTAGTGAGCCAATTGGAGCGGTTGGCGGATCACCGACAACTCCTATAAGCGGTGCACCATGCCAAAATATGGGGGCACGAGTAAATAACTCAACCGGTTTCCTTGAATGCCGTTATGTAGCAGGGAATGCGCTTAAGTTCTTCCAGGTTTCGTCACAGCCAGAATATTCATACGTTAATACGAGCCCAAGGAGCTTTGAAACCTGTCGCATAAGAGATTATTCGAATCTAGTTGCATCAAATTCAAGACCACTCCCGACTGCTGGAAAATTAAAAGTTGCACTTGTCCCGATTGATTTTTCTGATTATCCGGCAGGCGTTAGCCCGCATGCTGAAAATCTTGCCGAGATCAAGGTTATAAAAGATTGGTTTAACCAATTCTCCAATGGGAAACTGCAATTAGAGATAATTACTTATAACTCTTGGATTCGTGCGCCAAAAACTTCGCAGAACTACAACTGGGGTCATTCAGGTGTTTCTAATGCAACAACATTAACCAATGATCAACTTGTCCAAGATCAAATGACAGCCGCGAATCCTTACTTTGACTTCTCGAATCTGAATGTAGTTTTCTTTAAATATCCAAAAAATGTAACAACCATTGAGTCTGGAATTATGACAACTGTTACAGTAAATACATCGCAAGGTGTTTTACACCCCTTTGCGGTTTCACAGGGCTACATGGTCGAGAAGCAGGGTGGTCCTACCTGGGCATATTGGATTCATGAGTTACTCCATCCACTTGGATTACAAGGGCATGCTCCAGGAAATGGGTGGCCATTTAGCATCATGAGCACACAAAGTGGTGCAGCGTTAAACATAACAACGTGGGATCAGTTGTTGTTGAATTGGTTGGATGCACGTCAAGTGTATTGCGACGATGTGGCTACCCTTAAAGAATCAGAAGTCACATTGCGCTCAGTTGATAGTAATTTAGATGGCGTCAAGAGCATCATGATCAAAACATCTAGCCACCAAATGATTGTTATAGAGTCCAGAAGGAAAGACTTTTGGAGCTCGGCTGCCTCTACATTGTCAACGAGAGAGTTTATTGATGGATTCTATGGAGTCATGGTTTATACCGTTGATGCTGACGTTCAAAATGATCGAAGCCAAGAAAGCGGCGGGGATAGCGGGAACGACCCTAAGTATCCGAAGTTTGCTTACTTCCAGAAGATTTCGGATAGCCATACAAGCGACTTTGACCGTGTAGGACAATGGAAATATGTCATGTATGAAGGTGAAAACATTGTTGTTAATGGCGTAAAGATTTCACTAGTTAAATCGGGTGATTTCGACACTGTAAAGTTGGAAAAGACAAGTAGTTAAATTACTTCATTCCTGGAGAAACAACTGTAAGCCCTAGTTTCTTGGCGTTTTCAATCATCTGCTTGTCATAAGTGACCAGACCTTTAACAGTCTTATTTAAGAAAACTACAGTTGCAACATGAATTGCATCAAGAGATTTAAGAGTTATTGCTGTGGGAAAGTTCTCAGCAAGAATGAGTATGGGGGCACTAGCCGGTGTCATTTCAAATTTAGATAGTAACGCTTGACCTTCAATAATCTTTTCGGGGGCTATACGATTCAATGAGCGAATAACTTCAACTCTAGAAATTGCAGAAGTCTTTGTTGGTGCATCTAGGAATTGTGCTAAAGCAATCGACTCGTTTTCAGAGATCAGCAGTTTAAGAATTGCCGAACTATCAATGTACCAACTCAATATCGTGCCTCTGCGCGGATCTCCATTAAAAGTTCAGTCGAAGTCTTCTTGCCTTTCAATCTATAAGTAGGAGCAGTGAAACGCCAGTCAGGATTCTCTGCCGGTATGATTAATCCAGCGGCAATATATTCTTCATATAGTGATTTAGTAATTGGCACCAATCGAGCAACAGGTACCCCGTGTTCGGTAATTTCAATCACTGCTCCATCTTTCACTTGATCGAGAATCTTTGAAGCTGATTGTCGTAGTTCGCGGACTCCAACACTCTGGGTATGAATAGTTGCTTCAACTTCTTTTTTAGCGGGAGCAGACTTTGCTCTTTTCGTTGCAGTTGCCATGTGGTTATAGTAGCACAATGAGTAAAATGTGCTACACCTAATATTTCCTTTAAAACAGCGCTCAATTGCCTCTCTTGGGTGGCGAAGGGCGCCCCGATAGACTCACGCCATGTCTAGAACGTTGCCAACCCCTGCTGCTCCGGCACAGGACGAGACTCGTGGAGTTCTAGCGATTCGCCCCTTTAGAAAACTGTGGAACTCCATGGTCTTCTCATCGTTGGGTGACTGGCTAGGTTTATTGGCAACGACCGCCCTGGCTCAACAGCTTTCTGGCGGAAACTACGCAACAGCTAACTATGCAATCGCAGGTGTTTTCATTGCGCGCTTATTACCAGCGGTTTTCTTAGGCCCAATCGCTGGAGTAATCGCGGATCGTTTTGATCGACGTAAGTTAATGGTTGTCTGCGATATTTTACGAACGGGTTTATACATCTCGATTCCCATCGCACATAATTATTTCTGGTTATACACCGCAACAATTTTAGTTGAGTGCGTAACTTTGTTTTGGTCACCGGCCAAAGAAGCATCAGTACCTAATTTAGTTCCACGCGAAAAACTCGAGTCAGCCAATCAGGTGTCATTACTTGCCGCCTATGGCACTGCGCCAATAGCTGCGTTGCTCTTTACTTTCCTCTCGCTTTTCACAAGCGCCTTCGTTGCCGTTATTCCAGGTTTTAGTGCAACTGCAGTAGATGTTGCTCTGTATGTAAACGCTGCAAGCTTTGCTTTTGCCGCTTTCACAATATTTAATCTGCATGAAATTCCAAAAGGTGCGGCAGCAAAGAAATCCTCTGATTCTGGAATTGCTAAATCACTGATTGAAGGTTGGAAATCGGTTAGCGGATCAAAGATTATTCGCGGCCTTGTCGTAGGAATGGTCGGTGCGTTTGTTGCCGCCGGGGCAGTTATTGGTTTAGCGCGTACTTTTGTGGGCGATCTTGGCGGCGGTGAAGCTGCGTACGGTATTTTGTTTGGTGCTGTATTTAGCGGGCTGGCTGCAGGAATCGCCTTTGGACCTAAGTTTTTCGCGCAGTTCTCACGCCGCCGCTTATTTGGAGCCTCTCTCACTATTGCCGGCTTCTTCCTTGTTCTATTAGCTGCAATCCCTAACTTAGTGTTGGCCGTCTTCATCGTTGTTGTTCTTGGTGCATTCAGTGGAATTAGTTGGGTTACTGGCTTCACGATGCTAGGTATGGAAGTTGCCGATGAAGTACGTGGTCGAACTTTTGCCTTCGTACAGAGTTTGATCCGCGTGGTCTTAGTAGGCGTCCTTGCCATCGCTCCGTTGATTGCCGCCGCAGTTGGTCAACACACATTCAAGTTTCAAAATACCCAAGTCAGTTATAACGGTGCATCAGTAACAATTTTAATCGCCGGATTAATTGCAACGTTTATTGGAGCAGTTTCTTATCACCAGATGAAAGATCGCCCAAATGTTTCACTGTGGTCTGATATTGCAAATGCAATCAAAGGTGAACTAGGCAGCATTACTGGCGCACCTACTAAAGGAATCTTTATTGTCTTTGAAGGTGGCGAAGGAACTGGTAAATCAACGCAATCAAAACTTCTTAAAGCGTGGTTAGAGCAAGAAGGTGAAACTGTTGTTCTATCGCGCGAACCCGGTGGCAGTGACTTAGGTGTTGAGATTCGTAAGATTTTGCTGTCACATTCAACGGGTGACATTAGTCCGCGCGCAGAGGCTCTCTTGTATGCCGCAGATCGCGCGCACCATGTATTTAGTGTCATTCGCCCTGCACTTGCTGCCGGCGAGGTTGTTATCAGCGATCGTTACTTCGATTCATCAATCGCTTATCAAGGTGCGGGGCGTGTATTGGAGCCTGGCGAAGTCGCACGTATTTCACGGTGGGCAACTGAATCACTATTCCCAACACTGACAATTGTTATTGATTTACCTGCAGAAATCGGCCTCGGCCGCCTCAAGAGCAAGGATCGCTTGGAATCACAACCGCTCGCCTTCCACGAACGTGTGCGCCAAGAGTTCTTACAGATTTCTCTTCTAGATCCTGAGCGCTACATCATTATTGATGGCAACCAAAGTATTGATGAAATTCATACCGACATTATTAAACGTGTCAGCGAAATTGCAGGGCTCAAGCGCAATGCACGCGAAGATAAAGGCGCATTATTACTGCGTCCGATTCGCGCAGTTGAAAAAGCTGTACGGTCAACTGCTAAAAAGAAGGTTGCACCTAAAAAGTGAGCGTTTTTGATAATTTAGTTGGCCAAGAACACGTCGTCGAAATAATAAAAAACGCTGTTGCTGAATCAACCAGCCAGAGCATGACACATGCATGGGTTTTCACGGGCCCACCAGGTAGTGGACGATCGAGTGCGGCAGTTGCTTTTGCTCAAGCGTTGGTCTGTACAAATAATGGGTGCGGAACATGTAATGCGTGCAAGAGCGCAGCAAATGGTGCCCACCCAGATGTAGAGATCATTCGCACTGAAGGTCTCTCAATTAAAATCGATGAAGTCCGCGAATTATTAGCGCGTGTTGCTTGGGCACCTTCAATGGGTGGTTGGCGCGTAGTTGTCATGGAAGATGCCGATCGCTTAACTGAATCGGCAGCCAACGCCTTATTGAAAGCGATTGAAGAACCTGGCAATCGAACCGTGTGGTTATTGTGTGCACCAACTCTGCATGATGTTCTACCTACTATCCGCAGTCGTTGTCGCCACTTGCAGTTAGTTACACCATCTAACAGTGCAGTTGCCCAGGTATTACAAAACCGCGATGGAATAAGCCCGCAGATGGCTGACTTTGCTGCCCGCGTAAGCCAAGGCCATATTGGCCGAGCTCGATATTTAGCTAACAACGAAGCTGTTCGCAATACCCGCACCACAATTATGAAGCTGCCATTAACACTCAATGGAATCTCATCGGCATTTGCCGCTGCACAAACGTTGGTAGATCTTGCAACCGAGCAAGCAAATGAAGCTGCAGAAGAGCGCAATCAAACCGAGATCGATGATTTATCTCTTGCTTACGGTAAAGGTGCAACAGGTCGTGGAATGGCAACGGGTGGCAGCAAAGCGATTAAAGAGTTAGAAAAAGAACAAAAGACTCGCAATACTCGAATGGTTCGTGATGGTTTAGATGCTGCTCTGCTGGATATTGCGACTTTTTATCGTGATGTGATGATGGTGCAATCTGGAGCAACTGATTCTTTGATTAATAAAGAGCTAGAAGAACAAATCACATCGTATGCGCAGAAAACAAAACCACACACAACTATAAATAAGATCAATGCAATTATGGCTGCACGTACAAATCTGGGTCACAATGCTGCGCCTCTGTTGACTATCGAAGCATTAATGTGCGTATTAGCTCGCTAAGTGCTCGCAGCACTTTCGCCATAATTATCTCGGCGTTATTAATTCTGACTGGCTGTACCCAGGCAGCTGACAAGCCTTTCCCTTCAGCAACCAATGATGCTTCAACCCTTGACTGGCATAAGTGCAAAAAGTATTTCCAATGCGCAACCATGACGCTGCCGATTGATTATCAGGATGCATCACAAGGAACATTTGATATGGCAGTCATCCGTTTCCGAGACCCTAATCAGCATGATCGCCTTGGATCACTAGTGCTTAATCCTGGTGGTCCTGGGGTTAGCGGAATTAAATATGCGCTAGAAGCTCAATACGTGATCGACCCCGACGTATTAGATAGATATGACATTGTGGGCTTTGACCCCCGTGGAATAGGCGAAAGTAGCCCTATTCACTGCCTAAGTGATGCCCAACAGGATGCCTCATTTTCAAGTGATGCTAAGCCTGACAACCAGGAAGAGTTCACTACCTTAATTAACGATGCTCAAACTTTTGCTACCAGCTGTGCTGCCCAGACAGATCACTTGGCCAGTTTTACAACCACCAATACTGCGCGCGATATGGAAGCGTTGCGTATTGCATTAGGCGATAAAAAGTTAAATTACATGGGATTTTCTTATGGCACATATTTGGGAACCGTTTATGCACAATATTTTCCAGAAACTGTTGGCCGATTTGTCCTAGATGGCGCAATCGATCCAACGATGTCAGCGTATGATCAAAATGTAGTTCAAGCAAAGGGATTTGATAACGCGCTAACAAATTTTATGAATAATTGTTTAAAGCGAACATCGTGTCCTCTGCCGAAAACCGTTAACGCACAGTTCTTTGTGGATTTTCTTGCAAAACTTGCACAAGCACCGTTAACGTCAAAAGAATCACCCAATCGCCCAGTAACGCAATCGTTAGTTGTTACAGGTATGGCATCGGCGCTTTATGACAATCAAAGTGGATGGCCGCAGCTTCGCATTGCATTTGAAGAGGCCATTGATGGCGATGGTACGACTTTCCTTCAATTAGCCGATTCTTACAGTGGGCGAAATTCAGATGGCACCTATATTGATAATCAAAATGATGCCAATATTGTGATCGAGTGTTTGGATTGGTATCAAACTCGCAGCAATACAGACATTCAAACCTTCGCAGCAGATTTCGCAGCAGCCGCTCCAGTATTTGGTCCTTACATTGCCTATAGCGGTGTTGCATGTAATGCCTTAAATGATGTTGTAGACAACCATGAACTCAGCAGCGACCAAAACACTGTGCGAATAAATAAAACTGCGACGCCCGTTCTGGTAATTGGTACTACGCAAGATCCAGCCACTCCTTATGCCTGGGCACAAGGACTAGCCAGATACATCGCAGGTTCACGCTTAATTACGCTCAATGGCGAGGGCCACACAGGCTATGGTCGTGGCTCGGTCTGCACCGATACGGCCGTTGATACCTACCTAGTTTCAGGTGAGTTGCCCGCCAAAAATCTGGTCTGCACCCACTAACTACGCGACTTGCGATGGTAAGAAGCACCCCTGCGCATAGGGCAAGATTTACCCATGCGCTTAGACCATGTCTCATACGTAACATCCCATGATCAATTAGCCGACACAGTTCAACGCTTAGGTTCGCGCCTTGGCAGCACCTTTGTTGATGGCGGCGTGCACCCACGCTTTGGTACACGTAACTTCACATTACCTTTACAAAACGGTCAATACATAGAAGTTGTATGTCCGCTCGATCATCCTGCAACAGAGCAAACTCCATGGGGTAAAGCTGTTAGCAAGAAAGCACAAGAAGGCGGCGGTTGGCTCACTTGGGTTTTTGCAACTGAGAATATTTCAAAGATTGAAGAGAAGTTTGGACGCAGCGCAATTGAAGGTCACCGCACGCGTCCCGATGGTACCGATCTTAAATGGAAGCAAATTGGCGTTAATGAGATTAATGATTCTCGCCAACTTCCATTTTTTATTCAATGGTTAACCGCTGATCATCCATCACAAGATGGAAAAGCAGTCGCTGCAATTGAGAAAATTACGATTGCCGATCCTGATCAATTATCAGACTCATGGTTTAAGACAGAAATTTTCGATGGATTGAGCGGAGCAGACATTGAGTTTGTTAATCCCTCAACAAACGATGGCGAGTCAGGAATTGTTGCAGTGCATTTGATGACACCTAATGGAGTTGTTCGCCTGGATTAATTCCAGATACAAACTTCACGCCTCTCACCCTTGTTCCGCCGCCTTAGCTCAGTCGGTAGAGCGTCGCTCTCGTAAAGCGAAGGCCTCGGGTTCGATTCCCGAAGGCGGCTCCATACGCCGCAATACACATGCTCTAGCGCGCCTATTGCCACTCTATAGATATTTTGTACTCTCTCTGCTTCGATTACCCCATGAGAAAAACCATTGTCCTGCGCTTTGTATTGAGCACATTAGTTGTGAGCTCTTTGTTAACGATCCCAGCTGCACCAGCATCAGCAGCACCCGATGACATAAAAGTTGCAGTGATGGGCGCGATTGGAACACGTACCGAGCGCGCAACAATGCCATACGACTTACCAGATTCAGATGGGTTAACCGGAAAGACAGTCACTGCGATCTCTGTCGGAAGTTCGCACACCTGTGCAATCGCAAGTGGCGCTGCTTATTGCTGGGGTAATAACGACAGTGGGCAGCTAGGAGATGGTTCTAGTACAAACTCCTATGTTCCTATTGCCGTTACTTCAACGGGTGCGCTCGCCGGCAAAACAGTTACTGCAATCTCATCCGGAGGTAACCACACCTGCGCAATCGCAAGTGGTGCCGCTTACTGTTGGGGAATGAATTACAATTCGCAGTTAGGAAATGGATCGACTACAAACTCCACCATTCCTGTTGCCGTTTCTTCAATCGGCGTGCTTGCCGGAAAGACGGTTACTGCAATCGCTGCAGGGTCTAACCACACCTGTGCCATCGCAAGTGGCTCAGCCTACTGTTGGGGTTATAACGCAAATGGCGAATTAGGAAATGCTTCTAATACAAATTCAAATGTTCCTGTTGCTTTAACTGGCCCTCTTAGCGGAAAGACGGTTACTGCAATCTCTGCAGGGCCCAACCAAGCGTGCGTGATCGCAAGTGGCTCAGCCTACTGCTGGGGATATAACGGTTCTGGTCAACTTGGAGACGGCTCTACAACAAGTTCCAATGTTCCGGTTGCTGTTACCGCTACAGGGGCCCTTGCCAGCAAAACAGTTACTGCAATCTCATACGGAGGTAACCACACCTGCGTTATTGCAAGCGGTGCCGCTTTCTGCTGGGGTAATAACGGCAGTGGGCAGCTAGGAGATGGCTCTAGTACTTACTCAACTACCTCTCCGGCTGCAGTAACGACAACAGGGGCACTCGCCGGAAAGACTGTCACTACTATTTCTGCTGGATATAACAACACATGTGCAATCGCGAGTGGCGCTGCATACTGCTGGGGTTCCAATACATCAGGTCAATTAGGCAACGGCACCACTACAAGCTCAAATACTCCCATTGCATCCACTAATGCATTATTAAAAGATGGCGCAACATATGAAATCTCTGCAGGGTCTAACCACACCTGTGCCATCGCAAGTGGCGCTGCGTACTGTTGGGGATATAACGGCAGTGGCCAGTTAGGAAATGGATCGACTACAAACTCCAATGTTCCTATTGCCATAACCACGACAGGCATACTCGTCGGAAAGACTATTACTGCAATCTCTGCCCTATCTCAGCACACCTGCGCCATCGCAAGTGGCGCTGCGTACTGTTGGGGATATAACGGCGGTGGCCAGTTAGGAAATGGATCGACTACATACTCCAATATTCCTTTTCCTGTTGCCGTTACCGCAACAGGCGTGCTTGCCGGAAAGACTGTTACTGCAATATCTGCGGGAGGAAACCACGCCTGTGCCATCGCAAGTGGCGCTGCGTACTGTTGGGGATATAACGGCAGTGGCCAGTTAGGAAATGGATCGACTACAAACTCCAATGTTCCCGTTGCCGTTACTTCAACGGGCGCGCTTGCCGGAAAGACTATTACTGCAATCTATGCGGGAGGAAGCCACACGTGTGTGATCGCAAGTAGCGCAGCCTACTGCTGGGGATCAAACGGTAGTGGCCAGTTAGGCATTGATGTGGCAAAAGATTTCTTTGGTGATTACGTTCAATCGGTCTTTACATCTCCTATGGCTGTTGATACTAAAGGGGAATTAAAGAGTAAAACTCTCAGTTCATTTACACTCCTACAAAGTTCGGGAGAGACGACAAGTGTAATTGCAGATAAGAAAATATATTCATGGGGAAATGGAGTTAGGCTACCAACAGCTAATTCTGTGTTGAGTTCTGGAGGACTCAAAGATAGAGAGATTTCAATGGCTAGCGGTTATACATATGGGTCTGGCGGCAATGGGTGTGCTCTTGCAGAGGCTTCGGCGTACTGCTTTGGATCTGCAATTGCATCTGGGTCAAATACTCCAACTGCGCTAGGAACCACCACAGCTATTGGCGAAAAACCAATTTCATATATTGCGAGCAATGGCACAAATTCATGTGCGATAGCAGTTAGTTCCCTATATTGCTGGGGGGATAACTCAAATGGTCAACTTGGTATTCACTCGGTAACCAATAGTTCGGTTCCAGTGGCTGTTGACACATCTGAAACCCTTAAGGATCGTGAAATAGTTTCTGTGGCATTTGGGCAAAATGTAATTTATGTTTTGCACCGTGCAATGAGCGCTGAAGCCAGAGCTGCGGCTGAACAAGTTGCAGCGGATGAAATAGCTAAAGCAAAGGCAGCTGCAGAAAAGGCTGCCGCTGATTTAGTGGCTGCAGAAAAAGCAAAGAGTGAAGCCGAAGCAAAGGCCGCCGCAGACCTGGCTTCTGCAGCCAAAGCTAAAGCAGATGCAGAAGCTAAGGCAGCGGCAGATCTTGAAGCTGCAGCGAAAGCTAAAGCGGCTGCAGCAGCTAAAGCTCAAGCCGAAATCGATGCAGCGATAAAAGCTAAAGCAGATGCAGCGGCAAAGGCATTGGCCGCTGCAGAAGCCAAGGCAAAAGCCGCCGCAGAAGCAGAAGCGAAGGCTAAGGCAGATACTCAGACTGCATTGGCAAATGCAAATGCAACAATCTCGAGCCTAAAAGAAGCTAACTCTGGTCTTGGCGACAAGATACAAACTTTGACAGCAACTATCAAAGATCAGCAAGCAAAGATTGATTCATCTGCGAAAACCATGGCTGAGATCGCAGCTCAAGCAAAAGCTGATGCGGAGATCGCAGCGAAAACCATTGCTGAGGTCGCAGCGCAAGCAAAAGCTGATGCAGAAGCGGCCGCGAAAGCACAAGCTAATGCAACCGCCTCTCTAACTAGCGCAATTGAGTCAATCACTAGCCTAAAGGACACTAACTCGGCGCTGAGTGACAAGATTGCAACCTTGCTTGCAGCAAACAAAGATCAGCAAGCCCAGATCGATGCATTGAATGCGAAGATAAGCGATTTGTTGAAGCCGAAAACAACAACAATCACATGCGTGAAAGGTACGCTCACCAAAAAGGTAACAGCCGTTACGCCGGTGTGCCCAACGGGGTATAAGAAGAAGTAGTTTTACCTACTGCTGTAACACCATTGTGCTTTGTGGAGCAACGCTTACTTCGCTCATCGTTGCAGAGCTGATAACGCTAGTTCCAGCCTTGTCACCTGAAACCACGATTGACCACTTGCCGGCCTTTGGTAGCTTCACTTTTTGAGCAGTTGCGTTTGGATTATGGATGACAACGAAGCTTGCAACCTTATCTCCGACAGCTTTACCGGCGATTGAGTAGGCAACAACATCATTTGGCGCGGTCAAGAACTTAAGGTTCTTAATAACTTGTGCCTCTGTTGTCATTCTGAACGCTGGATGCGCCTTACGAAGTGCGATCAGACCTTGGAAATACTTATAGGTCGTCATGTTCGCCGCTTTTGTACTCCACTTGATTGAGTTCACAGCATCAGTCGAGTTATAGCTGTTGTCATTGCCATTCTTTGAGCGCAAGAACTCTTGACCCGCTTGGATAAATGGAAGGCCTTGTGCCAATAACGCGATTGATGAAGCAAAGCGCGCCATCTGTGAAACCTGTGCTGGAGTAGCGGTAGGAACACTTGCGGTGATCTTGTCGGCCAGCGTCAAGTTATCGTGAGATTCAACGTAGTTAACAGATTGTCCGGGAGCAATAGTTGTCCAGTTCTGTAAGAACTGACTGGAGTAATAAATATTGCCAGTGATTCCAACCTTGACGCTGTTATTTGGAGCAGCTTTACCTGTTGCAAAGCCGGTGTCCTCTTTGTTAAAGACTGAGCCCTTAATTCCATCGCGCAGTTGATCATTAAACATTGATACGCCAGGCAACAGATCGATATTCATCTGACCAGCTTTGTCTTTATCTGGCAATGTTCCCATGTTCCAGCCCTCAGCGATAACGATGATGCTCTTATCAATCTTCTTGAGTGCTGCAGAAATCGCTGTAACAGTATTGATATCCATCAAGCCCATTAAGTCGAAGCGGAAACCATCGATGTTGTATTGGGTTGCCCAATACTTAACTGAGTCCACAATAAATTTGCTCACCATTGGACGCTCGGATGCAACATCGTTACCGCATCCACTGCCACTGGTTAAGTTTCCGTTGGGATCTGTTCTAAAGAAATATCCCGGAACAATCTGGTTCTGACTAAATGATGCAGCGTTATAAACATGGTTATAAACCACGTCCATATTTACGCGCAGACCTTGATTGTGAAGTGCTTGGATCGCTGACTTATATTCAACAATTCGAGTTGTTGGGTTACTTGGATTAGAACTATATGAACCTTCTGGAACGTTGTAGTTCTGTGGGTCATAGCCCCAGTTAAAGCTTGGATTATTCTCATCAACTGATGCGAAATCAAAGACTGGCAACAGCTCTACGTGAGTTACGCCCAGCTCTTTAATAGAGGCAACAGCAGTAGATGTTCCACCAACGTTGGTCTTTGGCTCAGTAAAGGCTAGGTATTTACCGGCATTAGCGGCTTTAACACCACTTGATGCATCGATAGATAGGTCACGAACGTGTAGTTCGTAAATAACAGCATCACTCGGATTGCCGCTAAATGCTGGCTTCTTTGTCGACCAACCACTTGGGTTTGTCTTTGAAAGATCTACAACAACTCCGCGCAGACCGTTAATAGTTGTTGCGCGCACGTATGGATCAACGGCTTCACGCATTACGCCATCAACTTTCACGCGGTAGGTATAAATCAAACCATTCTTATCACCATTAATTGTTGCAACCCATGTGCCATTAGCACTGGCCTTCATAGGAACAACAACAGCACTTGTTGCTGCGCTGTCAGCACTTGCATATGTTGCGATTGAAACTTCACTAGCAGTTGGTGCCCACACACGGAAAGCAGTTTTAGCTTTGCTATATGTATTTCCTAAATCATCACCCTTGTATGTGAACTTCTTTGTGAAATCTAATGAGTCATACAACTTTGTCTGTGCAATCGCTGGGTTAGCCTTTATCGGCTCGGTTGGAAGTGAGTAGTGAATTTCAGCATCTCCTTGTCGTAACCAAACTTCAGCTTTTCCATCTGCATCGAACTTACTGATGAAACGATCATCGCCAATATCCTTTGACGCCCAATCATTGAGGCGAACCAGGATGCCGATATCTTCAAAACCACTCATATCTGGAACTTCAAGCGTTAACACTTTTCCAAAATCATCAGAGCCGTTGAACTGCACACCTTTTGTATCAAGTGACTTGTCGTTGGTATTAACTAACGAGTTCTTCCATAACCACAAGTTCCACCCCGTGTAATCACCGGCAGGGCGCTGGTAGTGAATCACCAACTTCACTACGTCAGGGGCAGCAGCCGAGCTAATTGATGGCAGGGCAACGGCTGGCAGCGCGATCGCCAGAAGGGTTGCAAGGATCAAACGGAGGGATTTAGGTGAAGTTCTCATGGCGGTAATTTAGTCGCAGGTTGCTTTAAAGTAGTAAGCCAACAGGCTCTGAAAGCCTGAGTTAGGCCCACATTTACCTGATTGTTATGAACTAAGCAGATTGCATATCCTAATTACAGGTCTGCGTAAGGCCCGTTTGCA
>CAFARE010000017.1_pt1 | contig 22240 bp, 25 predicted proteins | sample 7267901 | NCBI WGS metagenome assembly CAFARE01 (sample SAMEA6814012, study PRJEB35770) | freshwater metagenome | biome: Freshwater; feature: Freshwater reservoir; material: water | place: Czech Republic | collected 2016-04-20 | depth 30m m
AAAAGATTTTTCAATAATGCCACCACGAGCAATATTTCCACCTAATTGAAATACTTGAGTTCCTAATGAGCGACCTACTCCGCGCGCTTTATAAGCAGCTGCTCCTTGAGCTAAAACCATTGGTACTGTAGACAATGTAAGGACGTTGTTAATAACAGTTGGTTGACCAAAAAGACCTTCAATAGCGGGCAAAGGTGGCTTAGCACGCACAACGCCACGTTTGCCTTCAATACTTTCAAGCATCGCCGTTTCTTCACCACATACATATGAACCAGCGCCAATACGGATCTGGATATCAAAGGCGTGCACACTTCCTAAAACACTATTCCCAAGCCAATCAGATGCTCTGGCAATTTCTATCGCCTTTTGCAAAATCTCTATTGCGTGAGGATATTCCGAGCGTAAATAAACTATGCCCTGACTAGCACCTACAGCAATTGCCGCGATCGTCATTCCTTCGATAAGTGTGAATGGGTCACCTTCAATCAGCATGCGATCGGCAAAGGTTCCACTGTCTCCCTCATCGGCGTTGCAACATATATATTTCTGCACCGATGTCGTCTGGGCTACGGTCTTCCATTTGATACCCGCTGGAAAGCCTGCCCCGCCACGTCCCCGCAAGCCCGATTCAGTGACCTCATTAATTATCGAATCACTGGATTGTGCAAGCGCTGCAGTTAAACCCACTAAGCCACCGTGCTGACGGTAATCCTGAATTGATAGAGGATCAATTACTCCAACGCGAGCAAAAGTCACACGCTCTTGTGAAGCTAGCCATTTAATCTCATCGGTTTTACCCAATGCAAGTGGATGAGATCCACCATGCAGGAAATCTGCATCAAAGAGTGATTGCACACTTTCTGCTGTCACTGGACCATAAGCGATTCGTCCATTATCGGTTTCAACTTCAACAAGGGTCTCTAGCCACAGTGCACCACGTGAGCCATTTCGGACAATCACTAACGATGGATCGATGCGTGTGATTGCCGCCGCAACGTCATTGGCACCGATTGATACTGCTGCGCTATCACCTGGCACAAAGACTCTCATCGACGTGCCTCTTCAATTTTAGATAACGTAGCTCGTCCAATTAAGACGCCATCTACCATCACTGCAGGTCCAAGTGCGCAGTTACCAAAGCAGTAACTATCGGTCGCTTCATCAGGAAACTTCGCTTTTACTTTCTTCTCTAAATCGCGCGCACCCACGGCTTGGCAGGCTTCGGCAACACATAGTGAAATCTGATGCTCACCCGGTGGTGTTATGCGAAGGTCATGATAAAAAGTTAGTACTCCATGAACTTCAGCGCGTGAAATATTAAAGAAATTAGCAATCAATGGAACGCACTCAGAATGAACATAACCAAACTCATTCTGCATCAACTGCAGAGCCATCAGAACAGGTCCCTTTTCATCACGCAGAGTCGCAAGAAGCAGCCGTGCTGCATCTTGTGACCATGGTGAATACTTCATTAGAAAAGACCTACGACCTTTCCATCGATGTAATCAATGCGTTCGGCAGCTGGAACTTTAGGCAGGCCAGGCATCGTCATAATCTCACCGCAGATCATGACAATAAATTCTGCACCGGCCGAGAGTTTTACTTCGCGAATATTGAGCGAATGACCAGAAGGAGCTCCACGAAGTGCAGCATCGGTACTAAAAGAGTACTGAGTTTTAGCTACACAGATTGGGAAATGGCCATAACCAGCGACTTCTAACTCTTTGAGTTTGAGTCGAATCTTGGCATCGGCCGTCACTTCCTTTGCACCATATACCTTGGTGGCAACGGAGGTTATTTTCTCCCACAAACTTTGTTCATCTTCATAGACGAAGGTCATCTCCTGTGGTTGCTCACACAGTTCCACGACAACATGAGCTAAATCTGCAGCACCCTTACCACCATCAGCCCAGTGAGTAGCTAGAACAATCTTCACGCCAAGAGCTTCTACTCGTGTGCGAAGAAGTTCAACTTCAGCTGCGGTATCACTCGTGAAGTTGTTAATCGAGACTACTAACGGCAAGTTATAGACATTTTTTATGTTGTGAATATGTCGCTCAAGATTAACTAAACCAGCTTCAAGGGCCGGCAGATTTTCATCAGTGATTGTCTTTAAGTCTGCTCCACCGTGATACTTCAAAGCGCGTATCGTTGCAACAAGAACACAGGCAGATGGGCGAAGGCCAGATTTACGGCATTTAATATCAATAAACTTCTCAGCACCTAGATCAGCGCCGAATCCCGCTTCAGTAACAACATAGTCTGCTAATTTCATCGCCGATGTAGTCGCAACAACCGAGTTACATCCGTGTGCAATATTTGCAAATGGACCACCGTGAATAAATGCTGGCGTGTTTTCCAAAGTCTGGACCAAATTAGGCTGAAAAGCATCTTTTAAAATAACTGTCATTGCACCTTGGGCATTGAGATCGCTAGCAAGAACGGGGCTCTTATCGCGCTTATAACCCACGACAATCTTTCCAATCTTCTCTTTCATATCCTCAATCGATGTCGCTAGACAAAAAATAGCCATAATCTCTGACGCTACGACAATATCAAAGCCATCACTTCGTGGATATCCATTACCCACTCCTCCAATAGATTGAATAATCTCGCGAAGTGCACGGTCATTCATATCAATCACGCGCTTCCAAGTGACTCGTCGAATATCAATTGCTAACTCATTGCCATGATGGATGTGGTTATCAACTAAAGCTGCCAATAAGTTATTAGCTAAAGCAATTGCGTTGAAATCCCCCGTAAAATGCAGGTTTATATCCTCCATTGGCACAACTTGGGCATACCCGCCGCCAGCTGCTCCGCCTTTCATTCCAAAGACTGGACCAAGGGAAGGTTCTCGAAGTGCGATCATTGCATTCTTGCCAATATGGCGAAGTGCATCGCCAAGTCCAACAGTCGTTGTTGTCTTACCTTCACCTGCAGGTGTTGGGCTAATCGCGGTGACTAAAATTAACTTAGAGTTTTTGCGCTCTGGCAGAGATGTTAAATACTTCAGATTCACCTTTGCTTTGTACTTGCCATAGGCTTCAAGGTTCTCGACGTCGATTCCAAGTGATGCACCGATCTCATTGATTGGCTTCATGGTTGCGGCTTGTGCGATCTCGATATCTGACATGTTTATCCCTTAGCCTGACGTATGGCGCTTGTAAGCGCGGGTATAACTTGGTGTAAATCTCCGATAATTGCATAATCGGCATAACGTAAAATTGGTGCTTCTGGATCGGTATTAATAACTACGATAGTTTTACTGTTCTTCATTCCAGCAATATGTTGCATCGCACCTGAGATTCCAGCGGCAATGTAAAGATCTGGCGCAACTTTTGTTCCAGTCTGCCCCACTTGCTCAGCATGTGGTCGCCACCCTGAACTTGTTACAACTCGTGAACATCCAACTGTGCCTTCGAGTAATGCAGCCAACTCTTCTAAGTTTCCAAAACCATCTGGACCACCAACACCGCGACCACCAGAGACGATGACTTTGGCATCACTTAATGTGACTCCCCCTTTAGATTCACCAGAGTCGCGACTTAAGATTTTTACTACTGAATCTGCAGGCTCTAGGTTTGGAGAAAATTCAACAATGCTTGCCGGCGAGCCATTGACCGACTCGGACTCAATAGAGAAGCTGAGCACTGTTGCGACCAATAGATCAGAGTGAACATTTGCCGATTCAATGAGATTGCCTGCCCAACGTGCCCGCAACACATGGTGAGGATTTCCGAGTGTGATCTCTGAACATTCAGCGGCCATTGGAATATCTAGGAAGGCAGCAAGGTGAGCTAATTGCTCATTTCCGCGGGGGCTTCCTGCAGCTATTACTGCAGCGGGCTTCAGTTTTTCAACTAAATCTTTCAGCGCCCGACCCGATGCCATAGGTGTGTAATCAGTAATTGCAGAGTGAGCAGCAACATGTAAAACCTTGGCGCCGTATTCGCCAGCGATAGCGACAAGACCGGCACCATCACTACCAATAACTGCAGCCTCAATATCCTGGCCTAGCTTGCGTGCTGCAGTAAGTGCACGTAAGGACAACGGATCTATGACACCGCGATCGTGATCGATCAGAACCAGAATCACTAGAAGGCTCCAATCTGCTTTAAGACATCAACTAAGGCTGGTACCGCTTCGGCACCTTTTCCTAAAATTTCTGCACCCTTATCTTTAGATGGCGCTAGCGCCAATGTAACTTTCTCAAGCTTGGGTACGCGGGGTTCAGCTTTTTTCATATCTACAATTTTCTTACGAGCTTGCATGCGACCAGGGACTGATGGATAGCGCGGAATATTTAATCCATCTCGAACTGTGACAATTGCTGGAAGCGGTGCTTCATAGTGTTCACGCCCTGTTGTTACTACTCGTTCGCAACTTGCAACGCCATTTTCTATTTTCATTGATTTAACATTGGTCACAATTGGGCGATTCAGTGCATGTGCTACACGAATGTGAATCTGATAACCAGCACTATCTGCTGACTCTGCTCCAAAGATAATTAAATCGAACTTTGTCTCTTCAGCATTAATGGCATCAACGAGTGCTGCGGCAGTTCCTTGAGGATCCCACTCTTGTCCATCAGTTTCGATAAGTACTGCTCGAGTTGCACCAATAGCAAGCTGTGAACGAAGTTGTTCTTCAGCATCACTTGGTCCAAGGGTAAGCAAAGTGAGCGTTCCACCCATTTGCTCAACTAACTGGACCCCGGCTTCTACGGCGTTTTCCTCGTGTGGACTGATACCAAAACCCAAATGCTTAGTTTCAATATCCCGCGAATCAGGCGTCAAGATAAGAGTTCCACCTGCTAATGGAACCCGCTTCAAGCAAACCAATACGTCCATTAGGCCAGAATCCGTTCGTTAGTAGCGTCAAATACTGGTGTTGCACCTACTTGGGCGACTGAACATGGATAGTGCTCACCTAAATATTCAACGATGAATTTATTTCCAGCAACTGCTAACTCGGTCGGCAGATACGTCATCAAGATGTGCTTGCCTAGTGAAGGTGCAGAGCCAGCGCTTGTTACATACGAACGGCGACCATGTGAATCAACAATAGGTTGTTTATCTAGAGTCAAAATTGGTTCATTACCCATCATGTATCGCTTAACACCAGTTGACGATGTGTGATCATCAACAAAGAGTGTGCACAATAAAGTCACCGGAGTTTCACTGCGATGCTTTACGTGGGCATCTTTTCCAATAAAGTCAGCCTCTTTTAGCTTTGGTGATTGCATTCCAGCTTCCACCACGTTGTATTCCGTTTCAAGCTCTGGTCCATATGCTCGATAGCACTTTTCTAAACGACCGGTTGTTCCATAGACACCAATACCAACTGGAATCATCTCGTGCTTCTTTCCTGACTCCCACAGCATCTGCCACAACTTGGCACCTTGCTCGATTGGAATATAGAACTCCCAACCAAGATCACCTACATAAGAAATTCGAGAAGCTAATACACGTAGTGGCCCAACCTCAATTACTTTACAGTTGCTGAATTTAAAAGCTTCACCACTCATATCGGTCGATGTGATTGCTTGGATAATCTCGCGCGCCTTTGGACCCCACATGCCAATAGTTGTGTAGCTCGATGTTAGATCTGAGATTTGTGCAGAGCCATCTGCTGGCAATAAGTCACTAAACCACTTCTTATCTGCCATTCCATGTGCACCACCAGTGACAACACGGAAGTGATTGGTGTCTAGACGCATAATGGTTAAATCGGATTTAAAGCCACCGTTAGGACCAAGTATGGGCGTGTAAACCACGCGACCAACTGCAACATCCATCTGGCGCAGCGCAGCTTTTTGTACAACGGCTAACGCTGATGGCCCAGTGATGTCAAAGAGGGTGAAGGCTGATAGGTCAACGATTCCAGCGGTTTCACGCATTTGTAGGTGCTCTGCATTAATAATTGGTGACCACCAACGCGATTCCCATTCAGCTGCGCGTGGCATAACTTTGTCGCCAAACTTTTCGACTAAGCCCTTATTGCTCTCATACCAAAATGGACGCTCCCAACCAGCGGTCTCATAGAAAACTGCGCCTAACTCTTTCTCGGCTTCATAGAATGGGGAAAGGCGTACATTTCGATTAGATGCATACTGCTCAAGAGGGTGAACGATTCCGTATGTCTTATTGAAACTCTCATCAACACGGGACTTGATATGGAACTGAGCTTTCTGGTGCTCATGGAAGCGCGCAATATTTGATGCGTGCAGATCAATCTCTGAATCCCCCAGCACCATCCATTGGGCAACCGACTTTGATGTTCCTGGGCCTTCTTTGATCCAAACTGCGGCAACCGACCACAGGCCCTTGACTTCAGGAGTCTCGCCAAGAATCGGCATTCCATCTGGTGTGTAAGAAAGAATTCCATTGATTGCATACTTCTCTCGAACATTTTCATCACCAACAATTGATGGCATTAATTCGTAAGCATGCTCATCTTGAATGTCAAAATCTGCTTGAGTGAATGCAAACTCTGTTGGTGAAAGCGCTGCAGTTGCATTCGATGGCAAATCATCTGGAGTGTAAAGAATTGGACGGTGTGCATAAGAACCGATTTCTAAACCAGTTCCATGTTGACGCTCGTACATGAAAACATCCATATCGCGCACGATCGGCCATTCAATATCGCCTTTAGTCCCAGCAAAGAATGGAACAGGTCCAATATCTTTCATTTGGTGAACTGCAGGAGTAAGCGGAATATGTGCGCCAGCCATTGCCGCTAACTTTGGTGACCAACATCCAGTTGCAATGACTACATATTCCGCATCGATTGTTCCTTGATCGGTAACAACACTTGATACCCGACCATTTGTTACCGTAATATCTAGAACTTCAATATTTGCAAAAGATTGAGCTGCGCCCATTTCTGCCGCCGCCTCACGCATCAAAGTGCCAGTACGAAGTGAGTCAACGACGCCTACTGTTGGCTGGTAATAACCTCCAACAATCACGGTTTCATCAATGTAGGGCACTAACTCTTTAACTTCTGCAGGCGTCAGGATGCGACCACCATCGATTCCCCATGACTTTGCAGATGTAATTCGTCGTGCAAGCTCTTGCATACGCTCCTGTGATCGAGCAACTTCGATGCCACCAGTTTCAGTGAATGTTCCCCACTCTTTATATTGGCGCATACTTTCGGCAGTAATGGCAGTCATCTCTTTAGAGTGATCAACTGGGAAAATAAAGTTAGATGCGTGACCGGTAGAGCCTCCAGGGTTAGGCAAAGGACCTTTATCGATTTGTACGATATCCGTCCAGCCTAATTTGGCAAGATGATAGACCATGCCATTTCCGACGATTCCTGCGCCAATAACAACGCACTTTGCCTTTGCCGGTAACTTACTCATATCTCTTATCCTCGTTCTTTAGTGGTGGTTATAAAGACTTACGTATAGACGTTTCAAAACCTTCAACGTGATCGTGCATTGCTTTACCTGCAGCTTTCGAATCACTACTAGAAATTGCCTCTAACAGTGCACGATGTTCAATGATTGCTTCAGTTAATCCAGCGACACGATCAAGTGCTAGAAACCAAATTCGAAGCGCATGTGCGTAATAGTTATCTAATGCGGCAGCTAAAAATTCATTGTGCGTACATTGATAGATATGGTGATGGATACGTTGATCAAGTCCAATCAATGTGGCCATATCAACATCACCTTTGATGCTATTAATTTCAGCGATCAACGCCCTTGTAATGACATGATCTGCTTGGGTGGACCGTTCAGCAGCTAATTCAGCGGCCTTAATCTCTAAAACTGCCCGAATCTCAGAAAGTGCTGAAAGATTTTGAACATCCACGCTTGAGACGAACATGCCTCTGCGCGGATAGACCTCAACTAATTTTTCATCTGCTAGCGAGCGCAACGCTTCACGAATTGGGGTTCGTCCAAAACCAAGCTTTGACATTAAAACACTTTCGCTAATGAGAGAACCTGGGACTAGCTCCAGCGTGATGATCATGGAACGGATGCGGCTATAGGCCTCCTCCGACAACGAGGTCGACTGCCTGCTCAGGATGTGGATAGCGTGGCTCACGTGGATGATGATATATCAGTCGTATATCGATTGATATAGACGCTCTTAGGCCAAGTAGTACTTCCAGAATAGCCATAAGGAGGCGCCAAAACCAACAGTGGTGATGAGGGCGCGATATAGGGTCGCCGGCATCCTGGCCGCATATCGTCCCCCATAGGTTCCTCCGATGCTGGCACCTACTAAGAGTGAGATCACTGCTGGCCAGACAGCTCGGCCGCTGAAGAGATAGACGATATTTGATAGTAAAGAGGTGCAGCCGACAACAAAGTTCTTGGCCGTATTAAGTCTCTTAGGATCTCTACGAGCATCACGCGCCAAAACTGCCAGCACCATTACTCCTTGGCCCGGGCCAAAGTATCCGCAGTACAACCCACTGGCTGCAATACCAATCTTTTCCCACAAATCATGACGAGCACCGCGAATAGGTTTGGCCTTTATCAAAAAGGAAAAGCTGGCAAAAAGAAGTAAAAATGGGACCATCTTTTCAAAGACACCTGGCGGTACATTTAATAAGAGAAATGCGCCCGTGACTGAACCGAGAATTGAAATATAAATAAGTTTCTTATACTCATGAAAAAACTCACGTAACTGATGGCGAACTGAGATTAAGGCGAAGAAGTTTGCTGGTGTCACACCTAATGCATTTGAAATGGCTGCACTGACGGGCGACATCCCCGTTGCAAGTAAAACAGGGTAAGAGATTACGGATCCGCCTCCTGCTAAACCGTTGATGGCGCCGACAAGGATTCCGACAAGGAAGATGACGATGTACTCAAGCATGGCTTAACCATACAATGCGTATATGAGTAATGGGGTCCACATCAGATACTTTGCAGCTGCCCGCGCCGCTGCAGGTACTGATAGCGCAGTGTGTGAGCCTGCACCATTGCGTCAGATTCTAGAATCGGCGTGTGCTTCAAACCCACTCCTTGCACATGTTGTATCTCAATGCAGTTTTTTAGTGGATTCAGTCGTGGTGCATGATGACACTGTCTTTGTTACAGATGGCAGCGTTATAGATGTTTTACCTCGATTTGCGGGTGGCTAGCCGCCAATTGCAGACATTGGGCGAGGTGGTGCGATGAAGCTTGGATCGTTGATTCCATGCCCCGGCAGCTTCTCGAAAACCGTCTTTGTAAAGCGGGCCGCTATTTCTTCACGCTTGTTCGCTGTGCTCTTTGATGTATCTCTCAAAACTGTGCGAACATCGGTTTCAGTGATTGAAAATAGGCACGAACGAAGTTGTCCATCTGATGTCAATCGAATTCGATCACAGGCACCACAAAAAGGTCGCGTAACACTTCCAATGATTCCAACCGTAGCTTTAGTGCCATTTATGTAGAACTCTTCAGCAGGTGCTGAACCGCGTCCATCAACTGGTGTAAGTGCATAGTGTTGCGATAGCGAAGCATAGATTTCATCTGCGGTAATCAAAGTCGTCCGGTCCCAGATTCCACCTGCATCTAAAGGCATTTGCTCAATAAAGCGAAGTGAATAATTATTCTCTAACGCCCACTGTAATAGTGCTGGAGCTTCATCATCATTCACATCTTTTAGTAAGACGGAGTTAACTTTTACTGGAAATAAACCGGCGTGCGTAGCAGCTTGCAAACCTCGGATCACGTCGTCAAAGCGATCACGATAAGTCAGAGTTTTAAATCGCTCACGGCTTAACGTATCTAAACTGACATTGATGCGATTGAGTCCGGCTTTAGCAAGCGGTGCCGCCAAATCGGGTAATCGGATTCCATTTGTTGTCAGAGTTAAGCGAGGAGCATTAGGTAGACCAGCTATGCGTTCGACAATCTCTACAATGTCTGGACGTAAAAGAGGTTCTCCTCCAGTTAATCGAACTTCATCAATACCTTGACTGACTGCAACGTCGATTATCAAAAGTAGTTCATCGGTAGTAAGTAAGTCCTCAGATGGTAACCACGCTGCGAAGTCATGAGGCATGCAATAGGTACAACGCAGCGAACATCGATCAGTCAATGAAACACGAAGATTACGATGCGTGCGACCGTACGTATCTATAAGCACGCTCATGCGGTATTCACCCACTCATCGCTGCCATCGGTGAAAACTTGGTGTTTCCAAATAGGTAGCTCGGCTTTGACTGCATTTACTAAAGCTTGGCAAGCGTCGAAGGCGCTTTCACGATGATGGGCTGAAACCGCAACCGCGAATGCACTCTCTCCAATGGGAATATCACCAAACCGATGGGCGACTGCGACTTTAACTACATCGAAGCTATCGCTGACGGACTGGGTAATTCTCGTGATCTCTTGTGCAGCAGTTGGGTGAATCTCATACGTTAATTGCTGCACCTCTTTGCCATCATCATGATTTCTTACATCTCCAGTAAATGTAACAACCGCACCGCAACTATCATCTTTTACAAGGGCAGCTAAGTTGTTGATTTCAACTAGTTCGCTCGTAACAACTGCACAAACTACCTCTGCCATCAATGATCCAGGCCATCTAATTGATCTAAAATATGTCCAGCTAAACGTTCAATGATGACAAGCCCATCTTTAACTGCGCCTTGAGATCCCGGAAGATTAATAATCAACGTCTGACCACATGTGCCTGCTAAGCCTCGGGTCAAATCACTTGTTGCTATCTTGTCGCGCGAATATGCACGCAGAGCTTCAGAAAAACCTGGTATCAACTTTTCGATAAATGGAGCTGTTGCCTCTGGTGTGATATCTGTTGGAGAAATTCCAGTGCCACCCGTTGTGACTATCAGTCTTACTTTCTGAGCAAGAGCTTTAATTAGTTCTTGACTTATCGCCTCAATATCATCGGCAACAATTATTGGCCCAGTTGTGTTGTAGCCCAGATTTGTTAGGCCATCGCGCAATGATGCGCCGCTGAGGTCTAGATACACACCTTTCGATGCCCGGTTGCTTGCCGTAATAACTACTGCATTGCGTTGATTCACGCGCGTTTCCAATCGCCATTCTTCCCACCAGATTTTGAATCCATACGAATATCGGTTATTGAAGCCTGCGGATCTAGAGCTTTAACCATATCGATAATAGTTAAACCAGCAACACTCACTGCAGTGAGGGCTTCCATCTCTACCCCAGTACGGTCTGATGTGATCACTTCAGCGCTAATGGCAACACCAGAATCAACAATCTTCAACTCCAACGCGATCTTATTTATTGCTATCGGATGGCATAGTGGAATTAATTCACTAGTTTTCTTAGCTGCCATGATTCCTGCAATACGGGCAGTAGATAGGACGTCCCCTTTTGGAGTCGTGCCATCACGGAGTAGATCGACTACATGCGCCGATAAATTAACTTTTGCTGATGTCTGTGCGGTACGCACTGTGATGTCGCGACCGGTGACATCGACCATGTTGGCTTGTCCCTGATTATTTAGATGCGTTAGTCCATCACTCATGCCGTGGATTCTAATTGCCTACGGCAGTGATAGCCAACGAACGCTTTGACCAGGACTGGTAAGCCTTGTCGTTACTACTGCAAATCCAGTGGACTGAGCCAAACCGCGTAACATTGCTGAGCCCAAATAAGGCGCGACATGAAACTCTCCATTTATTACGTTACCAATGATCAGGCGTGTGAAATCAGGCGGCGCAGTTAACTCATCATGCGTCTTGACTATCTGTAACTCCTGGTCAGGTTTTCCAAGCATTGAATCAATAACTGGTTGACCAAGCGATATGAGGGCAACGATTGCAGATTGCGGATTTCCCGGTAAACCAAAAAGTGCATGCCCATCAATATCGGCTAAAAGCATGGGATGGCCCGGACGCACAGCCACGGTATCAACCAATATATTTGCATTCAGTCGCTCTAATGCACTGTGTAAGTAATCGCGTGGACCTTGGGCAGTGCCGCCAGTTGTAATAATGATGTCTGCAGTTGCACGCGCTTTTTGTAGAGACTCAACCACAAGCTCGAGCTCATCAGAAATATAGTGCGTGCTAATAATCTCGCATCCAAGCTTTTCTAACCAACCCGGAAGTTGCGGTCCTAGAGCATCGCGCACTAATCCTTCACTTGGTATGCCGGTGAGCTGAATTTCATCACCTAGTAAGACAAGTGCAACTTTAGGTTTTCTAATGACCTGCACTGTGTCTAAACCAGCAGCAGCTAGCAAGCCGATCATTGCTGGATTCAGTGATGTTCCAGCACTAATTAGTACATCTCCTATCGTGCACTCATGGGCTGCTGGTCGAATATCTTGATCTGCAATTACATCACCCTCGAGAATTTCACCGTTAACTTGGGCAGTCTCCCAACGAATAACTCCAAAAGTATTAATTGGAATTACTGCACCAGTTGCAATTCCTACAGCAGTTCCTTCTTGCAATGCATCCCTCATCGGAAGCCCAGCCTTGACTTCACCAACAATTCTCCATGGGGCTTGTCCGGATACCGCATAACCATCCATTGCAGAGGTGGCATACGTTGGTAAATCACATAAGGCACGTGCATCAACTGCAAGTGTGCGACCTAGACTATTGCTGATTGCGATCGTTTCACTGGGCAAACTCTTAAATGTTGTTGCCGCTATTGCGCGAGCATCATCCCAACTACCTTCCACGAGTGCGCTCATAAAGGAGGATTATCCATTAATTCATCGGCAAAAGCGATGGCAATCTCAAGATCTGCAGGAGTATCAATATCTCTCATTGAGTGAGCTACGTCAGCATTCATCGCAATCTCTACGATATCTAGATGTGAGATAAATTCCTTCATCGAGCGTCCTTCAATGTTTCCCAAAATGTTGAAAGCATTCCTGACTGCTTCAACCCGATAAACAGCGGCCAATGGCGCTCTGAAGCCCTCGTCGTCTATGTACATCACTGAATCAGAATCCATCACGTTGATGAGATTGAGTATGTGTTTGACTGCAAATGGCATGTCGGTAGCTACCAATGCAACGATGTCGCTTTGGCAGATTTCAATTCCTGCTTTAAATCCAGCAACAGGTCCGCCACCTTGTGGAGACTCTTGGATGCAACGATATGCGTGCGATTGAATGCCAGGATCGGGCCCAACAATAATTACGTCGATCTCATCGGGAATCGATTCAAGAATTCGAGAAATAAGCGAGCGTCCTTGAATAAGAGCCTTTGATTTATCTGAGCCAAAGCGCGAACTTGCACCACCACTTAAGACGATGAAGCTGGTACTTTTCAAATCCATTACGCTAGGATACTGACTATGGCATATGTGCGCGGTCAAGCTAATGCGTTAGGTTGGCGCGAAATTATTGAAAGCCCCGATGACGTTCATATAGGACATGCATTTCCAACTACAAGTACGCCTTTACTTCTCATGCACCATTTATCGGACTTACATGTGTGTGATGCACAATCACCTACACGGCCAGAGTATTTAGATCGCTGGGCAGATCCTGATAGCCCTATCCGAGAAAAAGTCGGAACCATCGGTACTTATCGTCCCCATTCGATGCTCTCTCCCCATGTTGTTGAAGCGATGGTCCAAGCTCTCAACAAAATTACGCTCGGTCCGCTATCGGGGCATGCAATAGATGGTGCGATTATTACCGGAGACACTACCGATAACGCACAGCTCAATGAAGTTAATTGGTATCTAGCTCTGCTGGATGGTCAGGAGTTCCAACCTGATTCAGGTGACATCACGCGATATGAAGGTGTTATTGATGACGTAGCTGAACACTACGACATTCGCTATTGGCATCCGCATGGAACACCTGAAGGCAAAGAAGATGATGATGCTCGCTCAAAGTACGGATTCCCAATAGTTCCGAATCTTTTAAACTCTTGTCGTAAAGCTTTTAAAGCTACTGGTCTTCACTTTCCTTGGTATGCCGTACACGGAAATCACGATGCACTTTTACAAGGCACAGTTGCACCAGAACCAGCAATAAATGCCGCAATGATTGCTGATAAAAGATATTCGGATTTACCATCAAACGTTTCACTGGCAGAAATGCTCTCGAGTTTCCAAGAGATAGGACCAGCTGGTTACCCAGAAGCATTTGATGCACCTTATGTCAACGTAACGGCTGACATTAAACGTCGTGCTGTGCAGAGAGGTGAATTTGCTGCAATGCACTTAGCCTCACCTGGACTTCCGAATGGTCATGGATTTAATCACACACACATAGAAAATAAACATATGTACTACACCACAAATATTGGTGCAGTTAAGTTGATTGTTATCGATAGCGTGAATCAATTTGGTGGTTGGCAAGGCTCTCTCGATGAAGAGCAGTTTGCCTGGTTAGAAAATGAAGTAAAAATTTCCGACCGACTTGTAGTTCTTGCATCTCACCATCCACTGAGCAAGATGTTTAACAGTTATGCACCTACTGGTCGACGTGTGTGCGTAGAAGAGATTCAAGCCATGCTATTGAAATATCCGCAAGTGATTGCTTGGTTTGCTGGACACGAGCACCGCCATCACATTCAATGGATTGGCCCACAAGAAGAAGTTCATGGATTTTGGCAGATTGAAACCGCATCGCACGCAGATTGGCCACAGCAATCTCGAACTATAGAAATCGTGAAAGATTCTGTCGGTGATATTTATTTTGGCTTGAGCGTTATTGATCATGCTGGTGGAGTTAATTTTAACGATGCCACAAATCCCGTTGATATCGCTGCTCTTTCCCGTGCGGTAAGTGCAAATGTATGGCAAAAACGCACTGAACTCGGTGCAACCCACGATGTCTCTTGGCTCAGCGGCCGTCCCGAAGATAGAAACGTTGTTCTAAAAATCAATAAACGTTAAGCGTTTCGATTAATTGATTTTTCAAGCACTTGGGTTGATCGCAGAATAACTAGAATTACAATAGTAAGTCCGGCTCCAACAACCTGAAAACCTAAACCAACTGCGACGCCAACTGCGGCAGTTGAAAATACGGTTGCCGCGGTAGTTACTCCTTGGATTCCAGAGGAATGTTTATCCGTAAAGATTAAGCCAGCACCTAAGAATCCGATTCCAGTGATAATTGCATGTAGTGCGCGAGTCGGATCGCCATATTGAGCTGCAATGTCCATCACGGCGCCAATGGCCACAATGGCAGCTGATGCCGAACCAACGAGCGCCATGGTCCTGGGCCCAGCAGATTTACCTGCTCGGTCTCGTTCCCAGCCGATAAGAGATCCTAGGACCGCAGCAATCATGGCATCGATTATTACCGATAGTTGTTGCCACATATCAACCGAATGTAAATTAATCATGTAAGTAGGGTACTTCCTAGTCGGGGAATTTCAGCTGATTTGGCCCTATAGAATTGCTCCATGAGCGAATATCAGATCATGCGTTGGCGTGAAATCCCCTCAATGGTTATTGCTCGTCAGGCGGAGACAACAATTAAAGTCATGCTCGCATCACGTTTTCAAGAAGCAATCGATGAAGCGGCCATGCGACTTGGTGAAATCGATGCCGATGCTTACACAGCAGGTTGGAATCGCGATCCCTGGGTAGAAGCACCGGAATCCCCTGATGTTCTTGCAGCACAGATTTGCGCTGCATTAGAAGAAGAGTTCAACGACGAAAAACTGGAAACGTTTCTTAACTCACTAGGAGAAAAATAATGTCAGCAATCTACGATGCCCTTGATAAAGCCACTCTTGCATCTGATGGCGCAATGGGAACTATGTTGCAGGACCGAGGTTTAACCGACGGTGGCGCTCCAGAGTTATGGAACGTTGACAAGCCTGAAGAAATTGAGGCAGTCCTGGAAGCTTACGCAGCGGCCGGTGCGCGTTTTATTACGACAAATACTTTCGGTGGAACTCATGGACGTCTTGCCATGCATGGTTTAGATGACCGTATCTTTGAACTCAACAAAGCCGGTGCAGAGATTGCTCGACGTGTAGCAGATCGTCATCCAGGTTGCTTTGTTATGGGCGATATTGGTCCATCGGGTGATTTGATGGAGCCAATGGGAACTATGACGCTAGAAAGTGGACAAGCACTCTTTGCCGAACAGATTAAAGGTTTAGTTGCTGGTGGAGTCGATGCGATTCTGATTGAAACCATGTCAGATCTTGGTGAAGTCGAAGCCGCAGTAAATGCTGCAAAGGAAGTTGCACCGGGCTTACCGATTATTGCAACAATGAGTTTTGATACAAATCTGCGCACCATGATGGGTGTTAAGCCGGGAATGGCAGTTACACATCTTGCAGCCCTTGGCGTTCGAATTATCGGTGCTAACTGTGGTCGCGGAACCGATGAGATGGCCGTTATTGCACAAGAGATGGTTAATGCACGCCCAGAAGGTGTTTACATTATTACTCAATCAAATGCCGGTTTGCCAAAACTTCAAGGTGATGAGTTTATTTATGATGGAACGCCAGAAGAGATGGCGAAGTATGCAGCTGCAATGAAGGCCATGGGCGTCAATATTGTTGGTTCGTGCTGTGGATCATCTCCTGCGCACACTGCAGCCATTGCTGGTGCGATTGCCTAAATGAAGAGCAAAATACTTCTGATTGGTATCGACGGATTAAATCTCCATACCGCATTAGAAGTCTCCCCTACTCTTGCAAAGGCTAAGGCTGAAGGTTTCTTCACGACAATAACAATTGATCCTCCAACATGGTCTGGTCCAAGTTGGTCAACAATTCTTACGGGAACAACGATTGATCGGCATGGAGTGGGTGATAACTCATTTACTGGTCATCGTTTATTACATAATCCAGATTTGTTGAGTCGTGCTTATTACCAGGACCAAAGCACAACAACATTTGCTGCTGCCGGCTGGCCACCACTTGTGGATCCTGTTGGACATGGCCCAGTCATACATGAGCGCCGTGAACAAGCTAAGGGTTTACGGCACCGCGTATTGGTCCGAGATGGTGAAACTTATGGTTACACCGTTGTAGATGCCGAAATAGCTGCAGCAGCTATTTATGCAGTAAAGAACCATGCTCCTGATGTGTCATTCGTTTACTTTTGTGGAGTCGATGAAGCAGGCCATGCATGTGGCGCTGTGGGCGATGAATACAAAGGTGCAATTGCGCGAATCGATACTTACGTGCAGAATCTGCTTGAGGAGGTACAAGCCCGAGCTTGCGCCGAAGAACCATGGTTAGTGGTTATTACGACCGACCACGGACATATCGATGAAGGTGGGCATGGCGGAGATACCCCACAAGAACGTGCTTCATTTGTCATTGCACAAGGATTTGGCCGACCAAATCCTTCGTGGACAGACGAACTTCAAGCACACGACTTAACTCCGTTGTTACTAGCAGAAAGGGCTTAGCGAAGATGAACTTTAATAAAGTTATTCTCTTCTACGGCTTTGCGCCGATTTCTGATCCAGAAGCCGTTAAATTGTGGCAAAAGACATTATGTGAATCACTCAATATTAAGGGCCGAATTCTTATTTCACCCCATGGAATCAACGGCACACTCGGCGGTCATATGGATGATGTTAAAAAGTACATCAAAAACACTCGCCAATATCCAGGATTTAAAAAGATCGATTTTAAATGGTCTGAAGGCACCGGCAACGATTTTCCAAAGTTAAAGATCAAAGTCAGACCTGAACTCGTTGCATTTGGTAACCCAGGTGAGATTCAAGTCGATATTAATGGTGTGATTGGTGGCGGCATTCATTTGCGCCCAGAAGAGGTTAATAAATTAGTAGAAGAGCGCGGAGATGACGTTTTATTCTTTGATGGACGCAACGCCTTTGAAGCAAAAATCGGTAAGTTTAAGAATGCAGTTGTACCTGATGTCACGACATCGCATGACTTTGTTCAAGAAATTGAAAGTGGCAAGTACGACCACATGAAAGACAAGCCAATTGTCACATACTGCACCGGTGGAATTCGATGTGAAATCCTCTCGGTCGTTATGAAAAACCGAGGCTTTAAAGAGGTTTATCAAGTCAAAGGTGGCATCGTACGTTATGGAAATGCCTTTGGGGACGATGGTCTTTGGGAAGGCTCCTTGTATACCTTCGATGATCGCTTAACAATAGATTTCAGTGATCACACCAAGTTGATTGGTGAATGCGCGCACTGCAACGCTCCGACTAAAGAGTTTAGAAACTGCCAAAAAGCCGAGTGCCATCAATTAGTTCTCTTGTGTGATGCCTGTTATGACTCGCACTTAGATCGCCCATGTAAGCATGATCGTGAGATCAAGCGCAACCGCGAGCTAATCGGTTAGTTTCTAATTTCTCCAGAACCTCTAGCGGTAAAAATTGTTGGAATCTCATGGAACTCTGCCTTAGTTTTTTTACCATGCATACGCGCAAAAAGTAGGTTTGAAGCAATGTTTGCCATCGTCGATATATCCTGAGTCACTAAAGAAATACCTGGATCAAGTAAGTCAGCAAATGGTAATTCGTCAAAACCTACAAGCGCAATCTTCTTTTCTAAACCATGACTCTTAAGTGCTCTAATTGCCGTAATGGTTACAAAGTTCTGACTAGCAAATATTGCAGTTGGGGTATTTTTTGAATTGAAAATTGCCTGAATAAAATGATCAACATCGTCAAATCCTTCTCGCCCATGATGAACAAGTGATAAATCCAATTTTATCTTTGCTTTATGAAGTGCTGATTTATATCCCGAAAAACGCTCGGATGCGGTAAAAATTCTCTGATCATCGCCAAGGTAGGCAATACGAGTATGTCCATGATTAATGAGATGTTGAGTTGCTTGCTCTGCGCTCAACCTGTTCGTTACAACAACCGTATCGGCAATGAAATTGTTAGGTGGGCGATCGATAAAAACAATTGGCATACCTGCAGAACGTTCCTTCTGTAAATATGCGTGATCGCTACTCGTTGGCACGATGATTAGGCCATCTACACGTCTAGTGATGAGTGTGGAAATTAATTCCCGTTCACGATCAGGTTGCTCATCCAAACTACCCGCTAATACGTCAAGGCCCTCTTCACGTGCAAGATTTTCAATCGCTCTATGAAGCGCGGATGAAAATGGATTGGCAATATCTTTAAGAAGCAAGCCGATTGTGTTGGTTCGCCCATCCACCCGCCGCAAATTCCCAGCAGTCACATTGGGACGATAATTGAGCTGCTTAATAGCTTTATTAACTTTTTGAACCAACACAGGATCTACTGTTGGTACGCCATTGAGAACGCGCGAGACAGTTTTAATGCTAGTGCCAGAAACCGCTGCAACCTCACGAATAGTGGGGCGTATGCGATTGTTATCGCTCTTCATATGGTTTTACTGTAGTTGATTGAGTCCGGTTATTGTTCCAAGCAGTCTCTCGGCGTCGAATTCATTGGTGGGAGCGTTTGCAACAATTTTTCCAAGGCGAAGCACAACGATTCGATCGGTCACAGCTAGAACGTGTGGAAGAGTGTGTGAAATAAATATGACTCCAAGGCCTTTGGCTCGCGCTGCTTTCATGACCTCAAGGACTTCCCCAGCTTGACGTGCGCCTAAATGATTGGTTGGCTCATCCAAAATAATTACTTTAGATGCCCATGACACGGCACGTCCGATGGCTACTGCCTGGCGTTGTCCACCAGAGAGCTGCGAAATTGAACGATTAGATGCCGGAACAGCAATTCCGACCCGTTCTAAATCTTCATGTGCCTCTTTGTTCATCGCCTTATTATCAAGAAAACCAAACTTTCCTAAGACGCTAGGTAAATACTTTTCACGTCCGAGAAAAACATTTGCGCTAACCGTTAGATGCGGAGCCAAACCTGAATCTTGATACAAGGTTTCCACGCCGGCCTCAATAGCATCACGCGGCGAATTCCAGGAAACTTCCTTGCCTTCCAGGATTATCTGTCCGGATGTTGGCTTATGCGCACCTGAGAGGACTTTTACTAGAGTTGATTTGCCTGCACCATTGTCCCCGACTAATCCGACAATTTCACCTGCATTGATTTGAAAATCTGCACCGTCTAATGCAATCACCGAACCATATTTTTTGCTGATATTTCTGACCTCATACAGTGGCGATGTCATCGTGATCCTCCTCGTGTGCCAGCCTTAAAACCCTGCAATAAGACAGCGGCAGCAATTAAAACTGCGACCACCACTTGTTTCCAATCGGGGGCCACACCAATAATAATAAGACCAGAAGTAGTCGTCGTTAATATTAAGGCGCCTAAAACCGTGCCTGAAATTTTTCCAACACCACCAGATAAAGCCGCTCCACCAATTACGACAGATGCAATAGCATCAAGTTCTCCACCATATCCAGATGTTGGTGCGCCTGCACCTAAACGACAGTAAAAATACATTCCAGCTAATCCCGATAATAATCCTGACAGTGCATACACTTTCATATAGTGACGGTTGACATTAATTCCTGCAGTTCGCGCTGCGAACTCATTTGAACCGATGGCAAATGTATAACGTCCAAAACGTGCTCGGTGTAAGAAAAGACCACAAACGAGAACTATCGCGATAACAATTATTCCAGGAGTGGAAAGTGGTCCAAGCCACGGAACACTCAACGTGATTGCTTTGTCTGGACCCCCACCAATTGGAGCGCCCCCTGAATAAACAATTGCAAGCCCCGAAGCTGCACCCATAGTTACTAAAGTTGCGATGAATGGAACAATCCTGGCCTTCGTAATAAGGAAACCATTTACCAATCCAATGACGGTTCCTGTAATTGCGGCGATGAGTGTGCCTACAAAAATAATTAGCCATTGATTTCTGCCGGAGTTCATCATGTATTGCATTTGAAATGCGGTTACAACTCCAGATAGAGCAACTGTAGAGCCGACTGATAGATCAATTCCTCCAGAGATAATCACATATGTTTGGCCTACGGCCATTAGAGCAACGGGTGCCCAATCCAATAAAATATTTCCAAATACCGCCGTGCTAAAAAAAATACTATTAAAAGCACTGAAAAATGCAACCATGGCAAACCAAACAAGTAGTAACAAGAACTGTTGGTTTCCAAAGAGTCTCTTGGCCAATCCAGCTCCGCTTTGTTCAGTTGACATTCCAACCCACCTTCTAAGTTAGTGAACGGCGCCCCATGATACGGGGCGCCGCCCATTCCACACCTTTGTTTCTCAAAGAGATAAAGGCTTTCTCTACGTGCTCAGTGAAGCTTACTTCTGTACGTAAGTGTACTTAGCTATATCGGCAGCAGATGTTTTGGCAGTCAATACAACGTTAGGAATCACAACATTCTTCTTGATTCCTGACTTTGACTTCTTAGCCAAATACTTCACTGCATATTCAATAGCAAGCTTTGCTTCCGCAGCTGGATCCTGTGCGATAAGTGCAGTAAATACACCCTTAGCAATCAAGTCAACGTTTGCCTTATAAGCGTCATAACCAATCAGAGCAACCTTGCCTGTAAGACCCTTTGCTTGAAGTGCTGCTGCTGCACCTGCAGCATTAGTTCCATCGATTGCAAAGATACCTGAGAGCTTTGGATACTTTGTAAGCCAGTTAGAAACGTTTGTATTTGCTTTTGCTGGCTGTGACTGTGAGTACGCCTTATCAACAATCTTAATTCCTGGGTAGTTACGAAGGATGCGCTTTGAGAATCCATCAAGGCGAGCAACGTTAGTTGTTGCAGTTGCAGAAGTTAATCCAACTACAACTTCGTACTTTCCGCCCTTTTTCCAACCAATAGCGGTTGCCATTGCATCAGCGGCTTTAGCACCACCATCTGCATTGTCGCCAGTAATGAATGAAAGAACATCAGTTAGGTCACCAACATGTGTGTCAACGTTAATAACAGGAATACCAAGAGCTTTAGCCTTCGCTACTGAAGGTTGCAAAGCAGTTGGATCTGTAGGAATAAGCACGAGTGCATCTGGCTTTTGTGCGAGAACTGCATCAACGACAGGAATTTGTGTTGCTGGAGAGTACTCAGAAGCATCTCCTTGCCAAATGAGATCAACGTTATTTGCTTTCGCTGCTGCCTCTGCGCCAACTTTCATTGCCTGAAAAAATGGATCTGATTCTGCACCCATGACAAATGCAATTTTCTTGTTAGCTGCATGTGCTGGCGCAACTACAGTTCCAGTGAGCAATGCTCCTGCAACGCCTGCGGCAACAAGACCTGCAGTTAGCTTCTTAAAAGAGTTCATTGAAGGTTACCTTTCGATAGTAAGTTAGGGACGAATATTTTGTCCCCGTTTTTACACATGAGACAACGTTGTCCCGAACCCTATCGTTGTGCTAGCGTGCGCCGTCAAGTCAAACAAGGCTCGAGCTTTATAAC
>CAFARE010000021.1_pt1 | contig 20338 bp, 19 predicted proteins | sample 7267901 | NCBI WGS metagenome assembly CAFARE01 (sample SAMEA6814012, study PRJEB35770) | freshwater metagenome | biome: Freshwater; feature: Freshwater reservoir; material: water | place: Czech Republic | collected 2016-04-20 | depth 30m m
AAGAAGGAGCTCTTGATGCTTCGCCGCGAACGCGAAAAGCTTTTCAAGAACCTCGACGGAATTCGTCACATGACCAAGTTGCCTTCAGCAATCTGGGTCGTTGATACAAAGAAAGAGCACTTAGCGGTTCAAGAGGCTAAGAAGCTTGGTATTCCAGTTATTGCAATCTTGGATACAAACTGCGATCCAGATGAAGTTGATTACAAGATTCCTGGTAACGATGATGCAATCCGTTCAATCGGTCTGCTTACTCGCGTTATCACTGATGCGATTGTTGCTGGCCTTGCAGCACGCTCTGCAGTGGTTAAGGAAGAGACTAAGTCTGATGCACCAGCAGAAGTTGCTGCCGGCGAGCCTATGGCTGACTGGGAAAAAGAGATTGCTGCATCAACGCAGGCTCCAGCTGCGTCACAACTAACAAATGACGACGCTGTGTCCGAGGTTCCAGCTCAAGTTGTGACTACAGATTCTGTGTCCCAACCAGTAGAAGGAGAATAATCACAATGGCTGCATATACAGCTGAAGATGTAAAGAGACTTCGCGAAGCAACTGCTGCGGGAATGCTTGATTGCAAGAAAGCACTTGATGAAGCAGAAGGCGATTACGACAAAGCGATTGATTTGATTCGTGTTAAAGGACTCAAGGGAGTTACCAAGCGCGAAGGTCGTCTGACATCTAACGGCGCAGTTGTAGCAAAGGTCGAGGGTAACCTCGGTGTGATGCTAGAGCTGAACTGTGAAACAGATTTCGTTGCTAAAGGCGATCGCTTCGTGGCACTAGCCGATGAGCTTCTTGCTCATTTACAAAATGCGCAATCAGATTCAGTTGAATCATTCCTTGCATCAACTATGGCCAGCGGAAGCACTGTTCAATCAGTCGTTGATGAAGCTAATGCAATGTTGGGCGAGAAGATTGAAGTTCGTCGCATTGCAGTTCTTAAAGACTCACCAGTTGGAATCTATCTACACCGTACAAGTCCTGATCTACCACCACAGGTCGGCGTACTTGTTCAGTTAGCTAAAGATGCTGGCGAAGTTGGAAAAGATATTGCGCAACACATCGCAGCTTTTGCACCACAGTTCGTTAATCGCGAAGATGTGCCTGCAGATCTGATCGAAAATGAGCGCCGCATTGCACACGAGACAGCTATTGAAGAGGGTAAGCCTGAGGCCTCCCTTTCCAAGATTGTCGAAGGTCGCGTGACTGGCTTTGTAAAGGAAGTCTCACTCATTGAGCAGTCCTTTGCTAAAGATGCCAAGAAGACCGTTAAGCAGATTCTCGATGAGGCAGGAACAGCTGTTAAGGCTTTCCATCGCTTCCGCGTGGGTCAATAGGCTTTAAAGGGTTAACGCTTAAGATTTACGTAACGACCTACTAGTTATAAGGAGCACTCATGCCCGGTACACGAGGAACGTATCGGCGAGTGCTCCTTAAACTTTCTGGAGAAGTTTTCGGCGGAGCCAAGGGCATCGGTGTTGATCCCGATGTTGTTCAAGATATTGCTAAACAAATCGCCGATGTAGCACGAACTGGCGTACAAGTTGCCATCGTTGTTGGCGGCGGAAATTACTTCCGTGGGGCTGAACTTCAACAGCGCGGTATGGATCGTGCGCGTGCGGATTACATGGGAATGCTTGGAACAGTAATGAACTGTTTAGCACTCCAAGATTTTCTTGAAAAAGAGGGCGTACAAACTCGCGTTCAGACAGCAATCACTATGGGACAAGTTGCCGAACCTTATGTTCCACTGCGCGCCATTCGTCACTTAGAAAAGGGTCGCGTTGTAATTTTCGGAGCAGGCGCTGGAATGCCTTACTTCACCACCGATACTGTCTCAGCTCAGCGCGCATTAGAAATTGGTGCAGAGGCTCTGCTGCTTGCTAAGAGTGGCGTCGATGGCGTTTATAGCGCAGATCCAAAGAAGGATCCGACGGCAACTAAGTACGACAGCATCACTTATAGCGAAGTCTTATCAAAGTCATTAGCTGTAGCCGATGCAGCAGCTTTTGCGCTCTGCCGTGAGAATCAACTGCCGATCGTGATCTTTGATTTAATGAAAAATGGAAATATTGGTCGCGCAGTGCGCGGTGAGATGATTGGAACCTTGGTCGCTTAAGCGATTGAGGCCGCCGGAAAAGGGAGCAACGATGTCAGATGTAGCCAGTGTCCTCAAGGATGCAGATACCAAGATGGGTAAGGCTGTTGAGGTTGCAAAAGATGATTTCGCTTCAATACGTACCGGTCGTGCTCACCCATCGCTATTTAATAAGATCATGGTTGATTACTACGGTACATATACAGCGCTTTCACAGTTAGCATCGATTCAAGTTCCTGAAGCACGCATGGCAACTATCGCGCCATTTGATAAAGGTGCAATGGCTAATATTGAAAAAGCTATTCGAGATTCAGATCTAGGCGTAAATCCTTCCAGTGATGGCTCACTTATCCGAATTAATTTTCCTCAACTCACAGAAGAGCGACGCAAGGAATACATCAAGGTCGTAAAGGGTAAGGCTGAAGATTCAAAAATTTCCATGCGCAATATCCGCCGTGCAGCTAAAGAAGCTATCGAAAAAATGGAAAAAGATGGCGATGTCGGAAAAGACGATGTTGCTCGTGGTGAAAAAGAGCTTGAGAAAATTACTGCAGACCATGTCGCACAGGTCGATGAAATGTTTAAGCATAAGGAGACCGAACTCCTAGAAATCTAAGGAGTTTTACGTAAATGTCTGATATTCATTCGATTAATGATGCGATCAATAAACGTGCAGGAAGAAAACTCCTTCCTTCTATCGCCGTATCGCTTTCATTAATCGCTTTGATCTGGTTCGCACTTGCCTATCATCGTGAGATATTCGCTTGCGTGGTCGCCACCGCGGTTTTGCTCGGCATTCGAGAAATTGTGCGAGCTTTTAAAGTTCGTGGAATCTATCTTTCCATAAACGCACTTATTCTCGCTTCATTAGCGCTTTCATATGCAACTTGGAACGGGGGAGTCGCAGGTCTTGCAGTTGCAACTGCAATTGCGCTTCCGGTTCTGCTCATTCAATTACTTACCAGAGGCCCAGAAGGCTTTGTTGCAAGTGCTACCGCCACGGTTTTCTCGGTGCTTTATTTACCCTTCCTAGGTGGCTTTCTCATTCTTCTAGCTCGAACCAGTACCGGGTTAGAGCGCGTTATGACATTTGTAGTCTTAGTTGGTTGCAACGATACTTTTGGTTACGTTGTCGGAGTTTTATTTGGCAAACATCCACTCGTCCCAATGATCAGTCCAAAAAAGAGCTGGGAAGGCCTTGTTGGTTCTTTGGTATTTACGGTCACGGGCGGAATTTTGGCCTTCACCTACATCATGAAAATGCATTGGTGGATTGGCGCAGTTGTTGGCCTAATGATTGTCTTTACGGCAACATGTGGCGACTTAATCGAGAGCGCAATGAAGCGCGATTTAGCCCTTAAAGATATGGGATCTCTGCTGCCTGGCCATGGTGGAATGTTAGATCGTCTCGATTCAGTTTTAATCTCAGCACCGGCGTTGTGGTTAGCCCTTGAGCTCGTGAAAGCGTGGTTATGAGTATCCCTGAAGTTAATTTAGTTTTTGATGAACCAGTTCAACGTAAAAAAGTTCCTAAGCACTTAGCAGATTATTCACCGCAAGAGCGCCGTGAAGTTGCCAAGACTTTGGGTCTGCCAGCATTTAGAGCGACTCAAGTTGCAACGCATTACTTTTCACATTTAGCAGATGACCCACAAACATGGACTGATATTCCCGCAGAGATGCGTCAAAGTATCGCCGACCAATTAACACCAAAGCTTATTGAGCTGGTTCGCTCTGTTACATGTGATGACGGCATGACTCGTAAAGATTTATGGAAGTTACATGATGGAACTTTGGTTGAGAGCGTATTAATGCGCTACACCGATCGGGTAACAGTCTGTATTTCTTCGCAAGCCGGGTGCGGAATGGGTTGCCCATTCTGTGCAACTGGACAAGCTGGACTAACTCGTAATTTGAGTGCCGGTGAAATCACAGAACAGATTGTGGCTGCAGCCCGTGCATGCGCCAACGGCGAACTTCCAGGTGGACCAACTCGATTATCAAATATTGTATTTATGGGAATGGGTGAGCCTTTAGCTAATTACAACGCGGTCGTGCGAACCCTTCACAATATTATTGATCCTGCACCCGATGGTCTTGGAATTAGTGCTCGCTCGGTTACGGTTTCAACCGTTGGCCTGGTCAATGGAATTGAGAAATTAACTGAAGAAGGTCTTTCCGTTACTTTGGCAGTTTCTCTGCACACACCTGATGATGAACTGCGCGACACATTGGTCCCCATTAACTCACGGTGGAAGATTAAAGAAGTGCTGGCGGCCGCCGATGCATATGAGAAGAAGACGGGTCGGCGTTACTCCATTGAATACGCCCTTATCCGCGATATTAATGATCAATCATGGCGCTCAGATTTATTGGGTCGTCTGCTAAAAAATCGCAACGCCCACGTCAATTTAATCCCGCTCAACCCCACTCCTGGCTCAAAATGGACGGCTTCTAGGCGCGAAGATGAGGCGGAGTTTGTTCGAATCCTGGAAGGGTATGGCGTGCCCGTAACTGTTCGAGATACCCGTGGCCGCGAAATCGATGGAGCGTGTGGCCAATTAGCGGCGGCGGAAAAAACCAGAACCGACTAGTTAGCTTTTCCCGCACTTGGTAGGCTCACGGCTATGGAAAAGTTAACGAACTTTATTAATGGTCACTCTGTCGACAGCACGTCCGGAGAGACAACAACACTTATAAATCCATCAACGGGTGAGGCCTTTGCAACTGCTCCACATTCTAATGCTGCCGATGTTGATGCCGCTTTTAGCGCAGCAAGTAATGCATTTCCGGGTTGGAGAGATTCAACACCATCACAACGCCAACGCGCGCTATTAAAAATTGCCGATGCCATTGAAGAGCGTCAAGCAGAGGTCATTGAGATTGAATGCCGCAATACCGGAAAGCCAAAATCTTTAACAACATCGGAAGAAGTTCCACCGATGGTTGATCAAATTCGTTTCTTCGCAGGTGCTGCACGAAACTTAGAGGGAAAGTCTGCCGGTGAATATATGCCAGGGATGACATCGATGATTCGCCGCGAACCAGTGGGAGTTATTGGACAAGTAACACCATGGAACTATCCAATGATGATGGCCGTTTGGAAATGGGCGCCGGCAATCGCAGCTGGTAACACAGTTGTGTTAAAGCCAAGTGATACAACTCCAGCATCAACTGTATGGATGGCACAACTCATGTCGGAGTTTTTGCCAGCCGGCGTTTTCAATGTTGTCTGTGGAGAGCGCGAGACAGGTCGTGCAGTTGTAGAGCACAAACGTCCAGACATGGTCTCGATTACAGGATCTGTCGGCGCAGGAATTCAAGTAGCGCAATCAGCTGCAACTCAGCTCAAGCGAGTGCACTTAGAGCTTGGTGGAAAAGCCCCGGTTGTCGTATTCGCCGATGCTGATTTACCTGCTGCCGCTGAAGCAATTGCTATCGCCGGATATTTCAATGCGGGTCAAGACTGCACGGCCGCTACACGCGTCATTGTTGAAGCTGCGGCTTACGAGGAATTCGTGGCGCTTTTAACCGAGCAGGCCAAGGCGGTGGCCATTGGTGCACCCGATGAGGATGTCTTCTTAGGTCCAGTAAATAACGCCAACCAACTGGCTCGAGTCAGTGGCTTCCTAGATCGCGTCCCGGCACATGCAACTGTGATGACGGGCGGCAGTGCACTCGATCGCCCAGGCTTCTTTTTCCCAGCAACAGTCGTAGCCGGGCTCAACCAAGATGACGAGATGATTCAGCATGAGATTTTTGGGCCAGTTATAACTGTCCAGAAATTTAGTGATGAGGCAGATGCCGTCTCTAAGGCCAACGGCGTCGATTACGGTTTGGCCTCAAGTGTCTGGACCAAGGACCATGGTCGAGCAATGCGAATGGCCAAGGCCTTTGACTTTGGTTGTGTCTGGATCAATACCCATATTCCAGTTGTAGCCGAAATGCCTCACGGGGGATTCAAGCGCTCTGGGTATGGCAAGGATTTATCGGCCTATGGTTTTGAAGATTACACACGAATTAAGCACGTAATGACTAATCTCGGGGCATAGTATGTGCGCCAGTAGCAATCACAACTAAGGAGCAACCCACAATGGCAACAGAGCATCCACTCTCACCAGAAGCGCGTTCAATTCTTGGCGCTCGCATATCTCGCCGCGGAGTTTTAGCTGGCGCAGGAGGATTGGGTGCAGCGGGCTTACTTGCTGCATGTGGTGGCGGTGGTAGCAAGAGTGCGGAGAACTCAGTTCGTTGGGGAAACTGGCCTTTGTACCTAGATTTTGATGAGGCAACAAAGAAATACCCAACTCTTGAAAAGTTTTCTACCGAGACTGGCATTGATGCCCAGTATTTCGAGGACTACAACGACAACGATGAGTTTTTTGGAAAAGTTCAAGCGCAGTTAAAACTTGGCGAAGATATTGGTTATGACGTTGTGACACCAACTGACTGGATGGCTGCACGTTGGATCCGTTTGGGCTACACGCAAAAATTTGATCTAGCAAATATTCCAAACGCTGGAAATATTCTAGATTCATTAAAGTCACCTTCATATGATCCCAACCGTGAGTCATCACTAACCTGGCAGGGAATTATGTCGGGCTTTGGTTGGAACGTTGAAAAGAATCCAAAGGGAATCCATACGCTGGATGAGCTTTTTGCACCACAGAACAAAGGAAAGATTGTTGTTCTCTCTGAAATGCGTGACACGATCGGTGTTATTTTGATGGCACAAGGCGTAGATATTACAAAAGTTACTGAAGCGCAGTTCATGAACGCAGTTGATTTTATGGCTAAAAAGATTTCTGATGGATGGATTCGTGGAGTCAAGGGCAATGAATATGCTGAGGATTTAACTTCGGGGGATGCAACTGCAGTAATTGGTTGGTCCGGTGACATGTTCATTCTTGCAAGTGAGAATGAAGGTAAATTCGACTTTGCTATCCCTGAATCAGGCGGAACTATCTCTGGCGACAATTTAATGATCCCATCAACAGCCTCTGCTGCTGGAAAGGCTAATGGCGAGAAGTTGATTAATTATTACTATGACCCAGCAGTAGCTGCTGAAGTTGCTGCTTATGTGAACTATGTATGTCCAGTACAGGGCGCACAGGCCGAGATGGAAAAGATTGCACCAGAGCTTGCAACAAGTGAGTACATCTTTCCAACAGAAAAGACCTCATCTCGTCTGCAGGTCTTCCGTTCATTGACTCCTGATGAAGAGACATCATGGTCAGAGGCTTTCCAAAAGGCTCAAGGCAACTAGTGTCGATTGATCCAATCAACGCGCGTGGTGATTTACGTTTAACGCGAATCACTAAGTCATATGGAGATTTTAAAGCTGTTGATGATTTAACTCTGACAATTCCCAAGGGCTCTTTCTTTGCACTTCTTGGGCCATCTGGTTGCGGTAAAACCACAACGCTTCGCATGGTGGCAGGGCTGGAAGAACCGACAGTTGGAAGTATTCATTTGGGTGAGACTGATATTACGACGACACGTCCATATCAACGGCCGATCAATACGGTTTTTCAAAACTATGCGCTATTTCCGCATCTAACAATCTTTGAAAATATTGCATTTGGCCTACGTCGACGTGGAATGAAAGATGTCAAGGAGCAAGTAGATAAAGTTTTAAGTCTGGTCGAGCTACCTCATTTGGCACAAAGAAAACCAACGCAACTTTCAGGTGGTCAACAGCAGCGCATCGCACTTGCACGCGCAATTGTTAATCGCCCAGCTCTTTTGTTGCTTGATGAACCCTTAGGTGCACTCGATTTAAAGCTACGCCGCCAGATGCAGATTGAACTCAAGTGGATTCAGCGCGAGGTAGGCCTTACTTTCGTTCACGTTACTCATGATCAAGAAGAAGCCATGACTATGGCTGACACGATTGCGGTGATGAATGAGGGCAAAATCGAACAGATGGGTTCACCTGCTGATTTATATGATGATCCAGAGACTGCATTTGTAGCTAACTTCTTAGGTCAGTCCAACTTAATTAAAGGCAAGATTGATGGCAATGATGGCGATAATTTAGTTATCGATCTATTCGGGCAGAAAATCTCTATGCCAAAGAAGCGCAGCCATGCTGTTGATTCTTCTCTTTATGCTGGCATACGTCCTGAAAAATTTAGAATTTCACGTACGGGCACTGCGGTTCGTGGAAATACACTTACTGGTGGACGCATTGAAGATGTTTCGTACATTGGCGTAAGTACGCAATACGTTGTTGCGATGCCATGGGGACAAGAGCTCATGGTCTTTGAGCAAAATGATGATGGAGTTCCACCGTTTGATAAGGGCGAAGAAGTAATTATTTCGTGGGAACCTAACTTCACATTTGGACTTCGAGGCGATGAAGATATTGAGGCCGGTACTGAAGTAAATCCAGAGGAGATCGGCGAGTAATGAACATGACCTTGCCAAAGGTTCGTGTCCCTTACCTGCTTCTCTTGCCGGGTTTTGCTTTTCTCTTTACTTTTTTCATTCTGCCAATTGCAAATCTTGCCCAGACATCCACTCAGACACCGATTTCTGGGGGAGACACTGGTCAATATGAACAGAGCTTTGCTTTTAGCAACTATGTCAACGCATTTTTAGATAACCGGGAGCAATTTGCACGCTCCTTTGTTTATGCCACGCTTGCAACAATCTTTGCGCTGGCAATTGCCTACCCGCTTGCCTATGCGATTGCATTTAAAGCTGGAAAGTTTAAGAATATTTTATTGGTCCTGGTAGTTGCACCTTTCTTTACATCTTTCTTGCTTCGCACCATTGCATGGAAGCAGATTTTGGGGGAAGAGGGTTTTGTTGTTCCCACGCTTAGATCCCTGCATTTAATGGGGCAGCAGACCACGATTACATCCACTGCAGTAGCAGTGGTTGCGGGCATGACATATAACTTCTTACCATTTATGACTCTGCCGCTTTATGCATCCTTAGAGCGAATAGATCCTCGTACGATTGAAGCTGCAGGGGATTTGTACGCCAATGGTTTAACAACATTCCGACGTGTAACAGTGCCTCTGTCGCTGCCCGGCGTTGTGGCAGGAACTTTGTTGACATTTATTCCGGCAGCCGGTGATTACGTAAATGCTGCCATTTTAGGTAGCCCGAATACGAAAATGATTGGTAACGTTATTGAGTCCCGCTACTTCAAGATTGTGGACTATCCAACTGCTGCGGCCCTCTCCTTTACTTTGATGGCTGCGATTCTGATTCTTGTAACCCTTTATATTCGCAAAGCAGGAACGGAGGAGTTGGTATGAGTACAAAGATTAAAGATGCATCGATTCCAACAATTCCGTTTAAAGCCCGGCTTTCACGGTGGTTTGGACGCAACCTTCTACGCATTTACATGATTTTTGGCTTCACTTATCTCTTTATTCCAGTTGCTTATACTTTTGTTTTTTCCTTTAACGACTCAGGTAAGAGCAATTTAATTTGGAAGGGCTTTACTTTAAGCAATTGGCAGAATCCTTGTGGCGCACCTCAAATCTGTAATGCTTTAGGTAATTCGATAAAGATTGGCCTGCTTGCAACTATATTTTCAACGATTCTGGGAACGATGATTGCTTTTGCAATCGGCCGATATCAGTTCAAAGGCCGTTCAAGCTCAAACCTGCTTATCTTCTTACCGATGGCAACTCCTGAAATTGTCTTGGGTGCATCACTACTCTCACTCTTTCTGGTCTTTAAAATTAATCCTGGTTTTTGGCCAACTGTTATTGCGCATGTAATGTTTTGCATCTCTTTTGTTGTGGTCACAGTTAAGGCACGTATTGCAAGCCTTGATCCGCGACTCGAGCAGGCCGCCATGGATCTCTATGCCAATGAGCTTGAAACGTTTCGCCGGGTAACTCTGCCTTTGGTGGCACCTGGTATCGCTGGCGCAGCACTTCTGGCGTTCTCGCTCTCATTCGATGACTTCATTATTACGAACTTCAACTCAGGCACTCTCATCACTTTCCCTAAGTTTGTCTATGTAGCCGCCGCCCGTGGAATTCCAGCCCAAGCCAATGTCATCGGCTCATCGATGTTTTTCTTAGCTTTAGCAATTGTTATAGCGGGGCAACTCGTCAACCGTAAAAAAGCGCGGTAAAGTTCTCTCCATAACCATAGCGAACCACAGGTTTGTATAAGAAGACCTGCGTTATGGGGTTAGGTTCCGGAGGACCCGGGCCAACTCTGAGATGTGATTGAAGGGGTGATTCCGGTCAAGGCCGGATAGCGCGATGGCAACCATCGACCCATCTATTCTCAAACATTTATCCCATATGCAGCCAGCTTTATATTGGCTCGATGAGGATCCACTTGAACCTCTGCCACATCCAACGTTGATTGGTGATGTCACGACTGACTTATGCATAGTCGGAGCGGGCTACACCGGTTTATGGACTGCGCTCTTGGCCAAGGAACAAAATCCAGAACGCGAAGTTATTCTCGTTGAGCAACGTGAAACTGGAGCAGGTGCCTCTGGACGCAATGGTGGCTTTTGTAGCTACTCGCTAACACATGGATTTATGAATGGATACAGCCGCTTTAAAGATGAGATGGCAGTCATTGAACGAATGGGTCGCGAAAATCTCGATGGCATAGAGGCGACAATTAAAAAGTATGGCATTGAATGTGACTTTGAATGGAATGGCGAACTGCGCGTTGCTATTGAAGAGTGGCAAATGGCTGGAATGGTTGAAGAGGCGCAACTTCGTAACTCATTTGGTGACAATGTTGAACTTTTAACGCAAGATGAAATTCAAGCCCGCATTAAATCACCGATTTATAAAGGTGCATTGTGGGATCCAGACGGAACCGCGCTCGTTGATCCAGCACGATTAGTGTGGGGGTTAGAGCGGGCATGTATTTCTTTGGGTGTAAAAATATTTGAAAATACTCATGTTGAATGGTTAGAGCGAACAAGCGGCGGAATGATTGTTCACACTCCATATGGAAGTGTGTACGCACAAAAAGTTGCTTTAGCTACCAATGTATTTAAATCTCTTGTTCGAAAAGCGCATAAATATGTTGTGCCTGTTTATGATTTTCAATTAGTTACCGAGCCATTAACTCCAGCCCAACTAGAGTCAATTGGTTGGAGTGAACGTGAAGGCTTATCAGATGCAGGAAATCAATTTCATTATTATCGAATGACTAAAGATAATGAGATTTTATGGGGCGGTTATGATGCAATCTATAATTTCCGCGGCAAAGTTCGACAAGAGTATGAATCAGATGCCGAAACGTATGCACATTTGGCACAAGCCTTCTTAGAAACCTTCCCCCAGTTAAAGGGAATTAAATTCACTCATGGGTGGGGTGGTGCAATTGATACATGCTCGCGCTTCTCACCATTTTGGGGACAGGCATATCGTGGACGAGTTGCCTATGTCATGGGATATACGGGCTTAGGCGTCGGCTCTACACGTTTTGGCGCTCAGGTAATGCTCGACTTGCTGGATAAAGTCGATAACGAGCGCACCCGCTTAAAGATGGTGCGTACGAAGCCATTTCCATTCCCACCTGAGCCATTCAGATTTATCTTCATTCGTCTGACGCAGTGGTCGATCAATAGGGCAGATGAGCATCAGGGTAAGCGCAATCTCTGGCTGCGACTTTTGGATTCTTTGGGCTTGGGTTTCGATTCTTAATGTTTTACGCCTATCCTTAAACAATGACCAACCACGGCAACATGTACGGCCCAGATTTCACTTTCCTTGGAATCGCGCGCTGTGATTTAGATATTGCATCAACATTTGCCGATGCCGATGTTGTCATTGTTGGCGCGCCCATTGATAGCGGTACATCACACCGGTCAGGTGCAAAGTTTGGGCCTCAAGCAATTCGCGGGGGAGATTATTTGCCACACGATGGAGAGCGTCCTCATTTAGCTCTACGCATCGATGCATTGAAGGAAATGAAAGTTGTTGATGCCGGTGATTTAATGATGCCAGGGGGAGACCTTGTCGCATCTCTTGAAACCTTAGCGATTGCTACAGAAAAGATTTCACGTGCAGGTGCAATTCCAGTTATTTTAGGTGGAGATCATTCAATTGCATCGGCCGATGTTGCCGGAATAGCGCGTCACCGTGGTCTAGGTAAAATCTCAATGATTCACTTTGATGCACATGCCGATACAGGAGAAGATCAATTTGGGGCATTAGTCGGACACGGCACACCTATGCGACGTTTGATTGATACTGGAACTGTGCGCGGAGATCGATTCTTGCAACTTGGTTTACGCGGTTACTGGCCAGATTCAAAAACTCTCGATTGGATGCGCGATCAAGGCATGCGTTCCTATGAGATGACAGAGATTCATAACCGCGGGCTGAATACTGTCTTAGATGAATCCTTTGCGATTCTGACCGATGGATGTGATGGTGTTTTCTTATCAGTAGACATTGATGTAGTTGATCCAGGGATGGCTCCAGGCACTGGAACTCCAGAGCCTGGTGGAATGACAAGTCGTGAGCTTTTAGAGTCTGTTCGGCGAATCTGTTTGGAACTTCCAATAGTTGGAATCGATATCGTCGAAGTTGCTCCAGCCTTTGATAGCGCTGATATCACTGCAATTCTGGCTAATCGTGTTGTCTTGGAAGCCCTCAGTGCAATCGCCAAACGCCGCTCAGGTCAGGCCTATTCGCCAGTACAAAATCTCTTGGACCGATAAATGCGCGATGTTGTCATTCTGGGCTCTACAGGATCAATCGGCACACAAGCGTTAGAGATTATTGCCAACAACCCTCATGAATTTCGCGTAATCGCACTTACCTGCGCAGGAAGTAATCCAACTGCGATTATTGAGCAAGCCAAGAAATTTAACGTTCAGTACGTTGGTGTCATAAATAATGGCGAAACGATTAGAGCGGCGCTACCAGGAGTGCAAGTAATCGATGGCCTTGAGGCTTCAACGCAGATTGCTGCCATGGAGTGCGATGTAGTCCTGAATGCAATCACTGGGTCAATTGGGTTAGGTCCAACTCTGGCAGCTTTAGAGGCTGGAAACATTCTGGCACTTGCAAATAAAGAGTCTTTAGTTGCGGGTGGAGATTTAGTAATGAGCAAAGCTCAGATAAATCAAATCATTCCAGTGGATTCTGAGCACAGTGCGATATGGCAGTGCGCCCAAGCTGGTTCGCGAAGTGAAATTAGAAAGCTTGTTCTAACAGCTAGCGGTGGACCTTTCAGAGATCGCACAGACTTGGAAGGCATTTCTATTGAGGAGGCTTTAGCGCATCCGACTTGGAGTATGGGTGCGGTTGTAACGATTAACTCCGCAACGTTAGTCAATAAAGGCTTAGAGATTATTGAAGCACACCATCTGTTTTCGATGCCATATGAAAATATTGATGCAGTTATTCACCCGCAATCAGTTGTTCATTCACTCGTTGAATTTTTTGATGGTTCAACAATTGCACAAGCAAGTCCACCTAATATGAAAGGTGCGATTGCCTATGCGCTCAATTGGCCAGAGCGCTTAGCGAATTCAACGCAACCAATTGACTGGACTCGCTCGCATGACTGGAGTTTTTCACCAATCGATGCACAAAGGTTCCCTGCGGTTGAACTAGCCAGATATTGCGGTCAGGGTGGTGGAGCACTTCCCGCAATTTTCAATGCAGCCAATGAAGTTGCAGTTGATGCATTCTTAACAAACGCATTAAAGTTTTCATCTATTGTGGGCGTAGTTGCCACAGTTGTGAATGATTATGACAATGGGGCGGCTGTACCAGTGCGCGATCTAGCCGATGTCAGTGCTATCGAAGAGGATGCACGCATGAAGACCCGCGAACATCTAATACGATTGGCTCCATAATGCAGATTTTCGGATTCCTTGCCTTTGTTGCTGCGCTCCTACTTTCAGTGATGGTCCATGAGTTCGGCCACTTTATTATGGCTAAGCGTTTTGGTATGAAAGTCTCTGAGTTTTTCCTTGGTTTTGGTCAGAAGATATGGTCAACACGTCGCGGTGAAACCGAATTTGGGTTGAAAGCCATTCCTGCGGGTGGTTATTGCAAGATTGAAGGCATGACTCCAGGTGACCACATGCTAGAGGGTGAAGAAGCTCGTGCTTTTTATACTGCATCCTCTGGACGTAAATTAATCGTCTTAGGCGCGGGCTCTTTTTTACACTTTGTTCTGGGCTATCTTTTACTGTTTGTACTTTTTGCAGGTATTGGAACCAGCCAACTTCTACCTATAGTAAGTGAAGTTGTTAAAGGTTCGCCGGCACAAAACGTTGGCATGCAAGTCGGTGATGAGATCACGTCGATTAATGGAGTGAAAGTTCGCGATTGGTATACCGATGTTTTAAAAATTAGAAACTCTCACGGTAGAGAGTTAACATTTGGGGTTAAGCGCGATGGAGAAGACTTAGTAATTAAGGCATCGGCCAAACGTGAAATAGTTGAGGGCAAGGATCGTTACATTCTTGGAATCATGAGCTCTGTTGGTCTCAAGAGGTCGAGTGTGATTACTTCAGTTAAAAATGCTGGCCTGGTTTCACGTGATTTATTGGCACAGAGCGTTACATCGCTTGTGAAACTCCCGTCAAAGATTCCTGCTTTATGGGGTCAAACAGTCAGTGGTGACAAGCGCGATCCCAATGGCTTAGTAGGTGTTGTTGGAGTTGCACGTGTATCTGGAGAGGCAATTGGAAGCTCCAAACTTTCACCCAAGGAACGCATTGCTACCTTCATACTAATTGTCGCCAGTTTAAATATTTTTGTTGGTTTATTTAACCTTCTGCCACTTCTTCCACTTGATGGTGGCCACATGGCAGTGGCCATTGCCGATGAAATTCGAGCATTCATAGCCCGATTGCGTGGACGCGCGCGTCCTGCGGCAATTGATGTGACATCCCTTACCCCAATAACGATGGTGGTCTTTGTGATTTTGGCGGCGCTCACTGTGCTGCTTCTAGTAGCCGACATAGTCAATCCAGTTCTTCTTAATCTTTAGCGTAACCGCAAGTAATACGGCAGAATAGCCACATGGTTGATCTAGGAATTCCCAGTGCACCTGCACAGTCCCTAACTCCTCGACGCAAAACCAAGCAGTTAATGGTCGGCAAAGTTGGAGTAGGCAGTGAGTCACCTGTAAGCGTGCAATCAATGTGCACAACGCTTACTTCAGATGTCAATGCAACCTTGCAGCAGATCGCTGAATTGACGGCAGCAGGATGCCAAATAGTCCGAGTTGCAGTTCCAAGTCAAGATGATGCTGATGCTCTTGCACAAATCGCAAAGAAATCACAGATTCCCGTAATCGCCGATATTCACTTTCAACCAAAATATATTTTCGCGGCAATCGATGCAGGATGTGCCGCAGTACGCGTTAATCCCGGCAACATTAAGCAGTTTGATGACAAAGTAAAAGAAGTTGCAAAAGCCGCCGGTGATGCGGGAGTTCCTATTCGTATTGGCGTTAATGCTGGATCGCTTGATCCACGACTCCTGGCTAAGTATGGAAAAGCAACACCAGAGGCGCTAGCTGAATCTGCATTATGGGAAGCCTCTCTTTTTGAAGAGCATGGATTCTCTGATATTAAAATCTCGGTTAAGCATCATGATCCAGTAACAATGGTGAAGGCTTATAGGTTATTGGCCGCTCAGTGCGATTATCCATTACATCTTGGTGTAACTGAAGCTGGACCGATTTTTCAAGGCACAATTAAATCGGCAACTGCGTTTGGAATTCTTCTCGCCGAGGGAATTGGTGACACTATTCGTGTCTCGTTATCAGCACCGCCTGTTGAAGAAGTTAAAGTCGGAATCTCGATTTTGGAATCACTAAATTTGCGCCAGCGCAAACTTGAAATCGTGTCATGTCCTTCATGCGGGCGAGCCCAAGTTGATGTTTATACATTGGCTGAAAAAGTTCAAGCTGGATTAGAAGGCATGACAGTTCCGCTGCGAGTTGCAGTAATGGGCTGCGTAGTCAATGGCCCAGGAGAGGCTCGCGAAGCAGACCTTGGTGTTGCTTCAGGAAATGGAAAGGGCCAGATATTTGTTAAGGGTGAAGTCATTAAGACAGTTCCAGAAGCCATGATTGTCGAGACTCTTATCGAAGAAGCGATGCGATTGGCTGAAGAAATGGAAGCGGCAGGCGTTGCTTCAGGTCAACCAACTGTTGATGTTGGATAGGCTCACCTCATGTTGAAAATGTCTACGCTCTTTTTGCGTACGCTTCGCGATGATCCAGCAGATGCTGAAGTAGCGAGCCATCGACTTCTAGTGCGCGCTGGCTATATCAGGCGAATTGCCGCTGGTATTTATTCATGGTTACCTCTGGGTGTTATCACTTTACGCAATATCGAAAATGTAGTTCGGCAAGAGATGGATCAAGCCGGCTTTCAGGAAGTTCACTTCCCGGCACTGTTGCCACGCGAGGCCTATGAGACTACAAATCGTTGGGATGAGTATGGTCCTTCACTATTTCGTCTTCAAGATCGAAAAGGCGGCGACTATCTTCTAGGTCCAACCCATGAAGAGATGTTTACTTTGATGGTTAAGAGCGAGTATTCATCGTATAAAGATTTGCCACTCTCGATTTATCAGATTCAAACTAAGTACCGCGATGAAGCACGCCCACGAAGTGGAATTATTCGCGGCCGTGAGTTCGTTATGAAGGACTCCTACTCATTTGATATCGATGACGCCGGCTTGGAAGTTTCCTATCAAAAACATCGAGATGCCTATATCAGTTGCTTTAATCGATTAGGAATGAAGTACAACATCGTTAAAGCTGTGTCTGGTGCGATGGGCGGCTCTAAGTCTGAAGAGTTTTTAGCTCCTTGTGAGACTGGTGAAGATACCTATGTCTTATGTCCATCATGTGGATATGCTGCAAATGTTGAAGCTATGGTGACAAAAGTTCCTGCCGGAGATCCTTCGGGAGTTCCTGCACTTGAAGAGCTAGATACTCCTAATACGCCAACTATTGATTCACTTGTCGCCATTATGAATGAAAAGTTTGGTGGCGGACATACCGCAGCAGATACTCTGAAAAACATTATGTTAGTCGCCGATGGCAAACCTCTTGCGGTTTTAGTTCCAGGTGATCGCGAAGTAGACCTCAAGCGTCTTCAAGAAAACTTAGGTGGAGTGCATGAGTTGCGAGTATTCGAGGAAGCAGATTTTGCTAAGCATCCATCGCTCGTAAAGGGCTACATCGGTCCTCAAGATGCTGCTAAATCTGGAATTACCGTTTACGCAGATCCTCGTGTTGCACCAGGAACTTCATGGATAAGTGGTGCTAATAAAAAGGATCGACATGCACGATTTGTTGTCAATGGACGCGACTTCACACCGGATGCATATATAGAAGCTGCCGAAGTTCGTGCAGGGGATGCATGCCCAGAGTGTGCAACTGAAGTAATTATCGATCGCGCAATCGAAATCGGTCATATCTTTCAGCTAGGCCAAAAGTACGCGAAAGCTCTAGATTTAACGGTTCTAGATAACAACGGTAAATCTCAAGTAGTCACGATGGGTTCCTACGGAATTGGTGTTTCTCGGGCAGTTGCAGCGATTGCGGAGCAGACAAGTGATGAGATAGGGCTCAATTGGCCAGTGGAAATCGCACCCGCAAAGGTCCATATTGTTGCCACAGGCAAAGAGGATTTACCCTTTGATACTGCCCTTGCGTTAGGTGAAGAGTTAGAGGCCCTCGGAGTGAGTGTCATGCTCGATGATCGCCGGGATGCAAGTGCTGGAGTTAAGTTTAAAGATGCCGAGCTGATTGGAAATCCGGTTATTGTCATTGTGGGCAAGGCACTGGCTGATGGAAATGTTGAAGTTCGAGTGCGCAGAAGTGGCGACAAGCAGGAAGTCGCCCTTGGTCAAGCAGTAGCCACGATTACGCAACTTCTGAAGTAATCCGTGTTTCTAGATTTAGGAGTATCTACAGCGCTCTTTCTCTTCTTAGCCGCTTTTTTTGCTGGCTTTGTCGACTCCATTGCAGGTGGCGGTGGACTCATTCAGGTACCGGCACTTCTTATTGGCTTACCCAAGGCAGAGACGGCAACACTTCTTGGAACCAATAAATTAGCCTCAGTCTTTGGAACAATTAGTTCGGCCGCGCTCTATCGCAGACAGATTAAACCTGAAGCTTCGATTCTTTTAGCGATGGCGCTTCCAGCATTTATTGGTTCGGCAGTTGGGGCAACTCTGGCTTCGCGAATCCCTACGTCAAGCATGCGTCCCGTAGTTCTTATTCTCTTAGTGTGCGTAGCGATATATACATGGCTAAAACCGGATTTAGGCAAAATCGAGCTTCTTAAACACCATTCACACCGTCGGATTCACATCTGCATCTTGGCTGGTCTTGGTATTGGTTTCTATGATGGAATCTTTGGTCCTGGCACAGGTTCATTTTTAATGCTTGTACTTGTGGCATCTCTAGGTTATGCATTTATCACAGCCTCTGCGATTGCAAAGATTGTCAATGTGGCAACTAATATTGGCGCACTTCTAGTCTTTGGCTTTGACGGGGCAATTTTGTGGCAGATTGGTTTAGTACTGGGTGTGGCCAATATTTGTGGCGCAGTTGTTGGCTCTCGCATGGCAATTAAGGGTGGATCAACACTGGTGCGAAAGGTATTTTTACTCGTCACCATGGCGCTCATTATTAAAGTGGCAATTGGGGTTTTTCAAAGTTTTTAGTTACAATTCTGACTACAACTTAATAAGAAAGTAGCGACACATGACACTAAAAGATTCACTGACAGAACTTCTCGCACCTGCCGTTGAAAATGCAGGGTTTTTCCTCGAAGAAGTCATCCCCACTAATCCAGGCAATCACCGCATTATTACCTGCGTTGTTGATGGCCAAAAGCCCCTCAATTTAGATGAAGTCACGGTTGTCTCACGCCTAATCTCAGAACTACTTGATGAGACCGAACTTATTGATGGCGCCTTCACGCTTGAAGTTACCTCACCAGGTGTGGATCGGCCTATAACTAAGCGTCGGCACTGGGAGAAGAATCTCACTCGCATTATTACTTCAACTTTCGATGACGGCAGCACTTTAACTGCACGCTTAACTGAACTACGCGAGAGTGATGCAACATTTGTTGAAAATATAAAGGGCCGGATGAAGACTCACATCGTTGTTTTAGAAGATATTAAACGTGCACATGCTGAAGTTGAATTCAATCGCAAGGATGAAGAATAAATGCATGTCGAGATGAGCGCCCTCGTTGCGCTAACAAGTGAAAAAGGGATTCCGCTAGAGCAGCTGATTCAAGCAATTGAGATCGGTGTTCTTACTGCCTATAACCAGACCGATGAAGCCAAGCGTCATGGCCGTGCCCATCTCGATCGAGAGACCGGTGAAATCCAAATCTTGATTCCGCAGTTCAATGAGCTTGGTGAAAAAATCGGTGATGAAGCAGATATGCCTGATGGTTTTTCACGAGTAGCCACCTCGACTGCGCGCCAGATCATTAAGTTAAAGATGCGCGAAACTAATGATGCTTCGATTGTCGGTGAATTTACTGGCAACGTAGGCGATGTTATTTCTGGTGTAGTGCAACAAGGTCGTGATCCTAAGATGATTAACGTTAATTTAGGGCGCACCGAAGGCCGCATTCCTCCACAAGAGCAAGTACCGGGTGAGGTCTATAACCACGGAGATCGAATTAAATGTTTTGTAGTTGAAGTAAAGCAAGGTCTTAAAGGTCCTGAAATTATGTTATCGCGCAGCCACCCAGCACTTGTTAAGCAGTTGTTTGCATTTGAAGTTCCGGAAATAAACGATCGCATCGTTGAAATCATGGCAGTTGCACGTGAGGCTGGGCACCGCACAAAAGTTGCAGTGAAATCTCACCGTGCAGGAGTAAGCCCTAAAGGCTCACTTATTGGGCCAATGGGCTCACGCGCACGAGCAGTCATGGATGAGCTTCATGGTGAGAAAATCGATATCGTCGATTGGTCTGAAAATCCAGCAACTTTCATCGCGCACGCACTTGCACCGGCAAAGGTTTCATCGGTGGAAATTGTGGATCTAACTTCACGTTCAGCCAAGGTCGTTGTTCCCGATTATCAGTTGTCCCTGGCAATCGGCAAAGATGGACAAAATGCACGCTTAGCCGCACGCTTAACTGGCTGGCGCATCGACATTCACCCAGATAACCCCATTATGTGAACTAGCCCTTCATTGGATACGATGGCCCCCTGCACTTTTAACGAAATGGATATGAAAGATATGAAACTCACATGAGCTCGCTAGAACTATGAG
>CAFARE010000022.1_pt1 | contig 19414 bp, 18 predicted proteins | sample 7267901 | NCBI WGS metagenome assembly CAFARE01 (sample SAMEA6814012, study PRJEB35770) | freshwater metagenome | biome: Freshwater; feature: Freshwater reservoir; material: water | place: Czech Republic | collected 2016-04-20 | depth 30m m
ATAGGCCATTTACGTTTACATGAGACTGATCGTCTGGCCGCATTAACTCGTGAGATAAACGCACTTGGTGGAAATGTTAAAGAACATGAGACCTCTCTAGAAATAACTCCCGCACCTTTGCACGGCGGTGTTTTTCATACCTACGATGATCATCGTTTGGCTACAGCTGGCGCAGTTTTTGGTTTAGTTGTGCCGGGTATTGAGGTTGAAAACATAGCAACCACACGCAAAACACTTCCAGATTTCCCAGGCTTATGGAGCTCCTTACTTGTTTAGGTGTCATTCATGAGCCCACGTGAATATGACGAATCTGATACACGAATTCGTCCGGCAAGAAGTACGCGACCACGCAGCAAGGATCGTCCAAGTCATACGGAAGCGATTTCTGCATTAGTCACAACTGTTGATCGTGGACGACAGACATGCATCACCGATGCTGGGGTAATTATTACTGCAATGCGTGCGCGTGAACTCGGTCCAAAATCAGTAGTGGTAGGCGATAATGTTTCAATTGTTGGCGACGTAAGCGGAAGTGAAGGAAGCCTTGCACGAATCGTGCATGTTCAAGAGCGCAGAAACTCTTTGAGTAGAACCGTTGATGATATTGCACAAGTTGAACGAACAATTGTTGCAAATATCGATCAACTTGTAATTGTTGTTGCGGCAAGTAATCCAGAGCCTCGACGCGGACTTATAGATCGGTTTTTAGTATCTGCCTTTACTGAAGGAATTACTCCAAAATTAATTGTCACCAAAACAGATTTGGGAATAGTTCCAGAGTTTTTAGCTGAATATGCAAAATTAGATGTAGAGATTGTGCATACCGCTATAAAAGGTCCAACACGAGAGAGCGATTTAGTAGCTCTCCATGCAATGCTTGCAGGAAAAATATCCGTCTTGGTTGGCCATTCAGGAGTTGGTAAATCAACGCTGATTAATGCTTTAGTTCCGGAAGCTGATCGCTTAACTGGAGATGTGAATGTTGCTACAGGCCGCGGGCGTCATACATCATCGAGTGCGATTGCATTGCCGCTTGCGACAAGTGACGGCTGGATTATTGATACGCCCGGCATTAGAGCCTTTGGTTTATCCCACATCGACCCTAATCGAATCGTTGATGCATTTACAGATTTATCTGAAGTCGCCGCTAACTGCCTATCTAACTGCTCGCACTCCGAAAGCTCATGTTCACTAGATGCTTGGGCGGCCCCTGGTGGAGTAAGTGACCCAGAGCGCAGCGCCCGCTTGGCTAGCCTGCGTTCATTATTGGCGGTAAAAGATCAAACCGTCACCTCGATTGAGGATTAGGATTAAAGCCTTATGAGTACCGATAACTACGCAGAAGATTTAGCTCTTGCACATCTGCTAGCCGATATTGCTGATGAAATTGCGTTGGATCGGTATCAATCCTTAGATTTGATTGTTACAACAAAGCCAGATAACACTCCAGTCACCGATGCAGATCGTGCCGTTGAGACTGCCATTCGTGAAGCATTGTCGAAGCATCGCCCAACTGATGGATTATTAGGTGAAGAGTTTGGTACAGATATCAAAGGCGCCAAACGGTATTGGGTAATCGATCCGATTGATGGAACAAAGAACTTTATGCGCGGAGTACCTACATGGGCATGTCTTATTGCTTTAGTAGAAGTTCATGAGGATGGTAGTCAAGAAGTTGTCGTTGGAATTGCAAGTGCGCCAGCGCTATCACGGCGTTGGTTTGCATCATGTTGCCAGGGTGCTTTTGTAACATTCAATGGAGTAACGAAAAAGATTTCAGTGTCTCAAGTTTCAACTCTGAGCGATGCATCAATCGCTTACTCGGATTTTATTGGCTTTGGAGATCGGTTGAAGTCATTTCAAGAGATGTTAGATAGTGCTTGGCGCACACGTGGCATGGGCGATTTCTGGTCACACATGTTAGTTGCCGAAGGTGCAGTAGATGTTGCAATTGAGCCATCGCTTGCACTGTGGGATATGGCTGCCTTAGATATTATTGTTCGTGAAGCAGGTGGTGTATTTTCTAATACGTCAGGTGCAGTTGGACCGTTTGGTGGTAGCGGTGTATCAACTAATAAAGCGCTACATAATGCAGTTATAGAAGGCTTAAATCCATGAGCGCCGTCTTAGAACCTACAACACTGTCAATAGAAGGTATGACTTGTTCTTCGTGTGTGAACACCGTTGAAAAAGCACTCAATGCTGTAGCTGGTGTTAGCGCAACCATCAATTTTGCCACTGAAACCGCCCATATTTTGGCTCCCAGCGAGATGAACGTAAAAGATCTAGTGAAGGTTGTAGAAAAAGCTGGATACAAAGCCTCACTTTTAACTGATGGTCAGGCAATTGCCTTGCACAGTAAGAAGTCTGCAAAAGCTTTATTTTTTGCATTTATCTTTGCCGCACCGGCTGTTGCAATTTCAATGTTTATGTCGTGGCATCACCGCATCGATATGTGGATTATTGATCAACTTGATGCACACTCTTTGGCTCATCCGCTGTACTCAGCAACTGCCTGGTTAGTAATTGCCCTGAGCGCCCCAGTGGTTCTGATTATCGCTTGGCCAATACACCGGGCAGCACTTCGTAACCTTAAACACCCAACAATGGATAATTTAATCTCGATGGGTTCACTCGCCGCATTTATTTGGTCTATCTATGCAAACTCAACAGGCGCTGGAGATGTTTACACGGAAGTCGCTGCAGGAGTAATTTTCTTTGTAATTCTTGGCCGATACTTAGAAACACGAGCAAAATCTGCAGCCGGTGAAGCTTTGTCATCTCTACTGGCACTTGGTGCTAAAGAGGTCACGATTGTTCGTGGAGGTTTCCCACTTATTGTTCCTATTGAACAGCTACAAATAGGTGATGAGTTTGAAGTTCGCCCAGGTGATCGAATTGCAACCGATGGAATAGTTATTAAGGGCGAAAGCGCAGTAGATAACTCCATGTTAACTGGAGAATCCAAACCAATTGATGTTCACCCTGGATCCCAAGTAGTTGGTGCGGCTATTAATCACAATGGACGCCTGATTGTACGTGCGACCAGAATTGGAAAAGATACTGAATTAGCCCGCATTACCGCCATGGTTATTAGCGCACAGGGAACTAAAGCTCCGATTCAACGCTTAGCAGATCGTATTAGTGCCATTTTTGTGCCAGTCGTAACTCTGATAGCGATTGGAACTTTTGCCGGTTGGTACTACTCAGGTCACACGCTCACTCGTTCAATCTCAATTGCAATTACAGTATTGGTCATCGCATGTCCATGCGCGCTTGGACTTGCAACACCTGTTGCCCTTCTTGTTGCATCCGGCCGTGGAGCTAGACGTGGAATTGTTTTACGCGAACCACGCGTTCTAGAAGTTGCACGCACTGTCGATACAGTTGTTTTTGATAAAACTGGAACTTTGACGCACGGAGTAATGAAAGTTCAAGAGGCAACACTTTCATTGTCAGCAGGCAAAGTTCTTGGTGCATCCTTTGCCCCATTGGTGAATGAAAAGACAATTCTCTCTTCAGCCCTTGCGATCGAAACACTTAATTCTCACCCAGTAGCTCTGGCAATTACTCGTCATGCACTAGCTGGTGGCGCTACAAATCTTGAAGTTTCAGATTTTGCAGTTACGCCAGGTTCAGGGGCTGCAGGTCGCGTCCATTGTGGAGAACTATCACCTGTAGTACTTATCGGTTCACCTGCAGCGGTTGCACATAGCTGTACTGACTTTCATCCTGAAATAAAGTTAGCGGTGGCACATGCACAAGAAGCTGGACTCACCGTCTCAGTTCTTGCTTGGGACGGCGTAGCTTTAGCAGTCTTCTCAGTTGGGGATCAATTAAAAGAAGATGCTGCATACACAGTTTCTGAACTCATCAACCTTGGTATTACTCCCTGGTTAGTAACGGGGGATAGTCCTGAAGTGGCAGCAACCGTTGCACAAGCCGTAGGCATTGATCCGGCCCATGTTGTTTCAGCGGCATCACCCGAGACTAAGTTGCAGATTATCGAGCGATTAAAATCAGAGGGACGATGTGTATTAATGATCGGTGATGGCATTAACGATGCCGCCGCCCTTACCGCATCAGATTTATCAATGGCTATGGGCACTGGAACTGATACTGCCATTTCAAGTGCCGATATAACCTTGATGAATTCAGGATTAGCCAGCGTTATTGATGCGCTGAAGCTAGCCAAGAAAACACTGAAAATCATCCGCCTGAATATGGGATGGGCACTTGTTTATAACGTCATTGGAATTCCAATTGCGGCGCTTGGTCTTTTACAGCCAATTTATGCGGCAGCTGCCATGGCTATGTCATCGGTATTTGTTGTAACTAATTCCCTGCGCATTAAATAAATAGGCGATACAGCAATCAGTATTAAACGTTTGCTGAAGCAATCGCAGATTCAATTAATGTAGATGCGTCATTGAGATTGTCCAAGTACGAAGCATTGATAGTAATCCACATTGTATTAATTAAGAAGTGAAGCTCCCATACATGAAATTCTTGAGTTTCACTTTGCGGTTTATACAAGAGGTAAGCATCAACGTCTGAGTGATTCTCTAAAACAACTTTTTTGTAACCTTGTTTAAGCCAATCGGAGACACGATTACTAAAGAGCGTGCCGGCTTCATTAACCCATGACACGGTTGCACCAATTTCAGCGGATTGAACACCGTAAGTACACGCGATACCAGCATTATTCAAAACATCGGCAAGCTCAGTTCCTGCAGATGGTTGCCACGGCGTATCTATAAATTTGGCACCAGGGACAGTTGTCAGAACTGTGGCAAGGATTGTGGTCTGCGTACAGTCAGTTGGCACTGCGAATGTGGCTGTATATGGAACGGCAGATCGAGGAGTATCTGATGCGTTATTTGAAGAGGTTGAGTTACTAGAACATCCAGCCAGCCCAGTAATAAAAGTAAGGCCCAAGATGCACGTTAGACCAAACGCGGCTGTACGCCTACCTGCTTGTTTATTCTTCATGCCGCCTCCTTGTTGAAATAATAATCTAACGCCCTGTGAATTCACTACTGCCAAGGAGTGTCAAGGTTTGCCTTGGTATGGGAAAACGCGTCAAATAAATCTGTAATAAAAAATCTCGCTTGCGGACTGGCCACAAACGAGATTCCTTATATATTCGTACTAGTAGCGGGGGCAGGATTTGAACCTACGACCTCTGGGTTATGAGCCCAGCGAGCTACCGAGCTGCTCCACCCCGCGTCGGTAAGCGCAATCTTAGGCTCGAAGCAGTTAAAGACCAAATCCACGCAGTAATTCGAGTTATTTCTTACTTTGTGCAGCAATAGCTGCAGCAATTGCAGACTTCAATCGATCTTGTGCGCGGCCATATGCAGTGAAGTCGCCCTTTGCAAGTGCGGCTTGTCCATCGGCGAGTGCTTGCTTCGCACTTTGTAGTGCAGATGCGAGAGATGCGTTACTTGTACCAGTTGTGGATGTTGTGATTCCACTTCCCGAAGTCGTACCAGAGTTTCCACCGAATACTTGATCCAATGCACCCTTTAGTGTGTCGTCATAACCAATTTGATCACCAAAAGAAACGAGAACTTTTTGGAGTAATGGATATGCAGCGCTGTTAGATGTTGCTCTTACATAAACAGGTTGAACATATAACAAACCACCACCAACAGGCAGGGTTAACAAATTACCAAGAACTACATCTGAGCCACCTTGGCGAAGCAGAGATAGCGAGTTTGCAACTTCTGGTTTTGCTTCGAAGTTTGATGCAACCTGTGATGGTCCGGCAACGTTCGTACTACGTGGAAGTTGCAGGACAGTAATTTTTCCGTAGTTAGGACCAGCATCAGAGTTAACGACAGCGAAGGCAGATAAGTTTTCACGACCACCTCGTGGAACAAATGGAGTAGTAAGTGCAAACTCAGGCTTGCTCTCACCTGGCATTTGCAGTGTTAAGAAATATGGAGGTTGTGCACTGGCATTAGATCCAAAAGTTGATGGATCGCGAGGTACGCGCCAGAAATCTTGTCCGCCATAAAAAGCTGCAGCAGTCTTTACGTGATACGCCGAAAGAATTTCACGTTGGACTCGGAACATGTCTTCTGGATATCGAATATGAGACATGAGATCTTTAGAGATCTTTGACTTCGGAACAACAGTGCCAGGGAAGGCTTTGCTCCATGTCTTTAGGACCGGATCTTTTGTGTCCCACTGGTACAAAGTAACTGTGCCATTGTAGGCATCAACAGTTGCCTTTACCGAGTTACGGATGTAGTTGATACTTTCATTTCCTTGAGCAGTCACCGCCGATGAATTAGCCGTCAAAGCATCTGATGTAGCACTTGAAAGCGTGGTCTGCTTTGAATATGGGTAGCCCGCACTAGTTGTATAGGCATCAATGATCCAAAGAATCTTTCCATCGACAAGTGCTGGATATGGATCTCCGTCCAACGTTAACCATGGTGCAACCTTTGCCACACGGTCACGAGGATTACGTTCAAAGAGAATCTTAGAATCCTTATTGATTAATGATGATAGAAGAATTCGCTGTTCTTGATACTTAAGCGCAAAAACCAACTTATTAACTAATGAGCCAACGGGAACGCCACCTGAACCTGAGTATGTAACGTTCTTCTGACCATTAGATGAAGCATCATCTGGATAGTCGAATTCAACGGGAGTATCAGTCTTCACGCCACCAATAATTGAATAATCTGGAACATTCTCGCCAAAATATACGCGAGGTTCAAAAGTTCCTAAACCTTTAGTAGGTGGCAGATCTCCAACAGCAAAGGATGGCTTTCCATCTGCATCTCGGGCATTTCCAAATGCTGCTACGAAGCCAAATCCGTGAGTGTAAACAAGGTGATCGTTGATCCAGTTACGAGATGGATTGCCATCAATATTTAATTCTCGTACTGCAACAACAGTGTCTCGCTTGACCCCGTTAACTGTATAGCGATCAATATCTAGTGAATCTGGGAAAGAGTAATAAGGCTTAATTTGTTGTAACTGACGGAACGTGGCTGCGATTACATTGGGATCCATCAAGCGAATATTTGAAATCGTTGCTGCATCCTTAGAAAGCTGGCCCGCAGAGGTTGTAAGTGTGGCTTGATAATCAGTCACTTTGACGTCATCTAGGCCATAGGCGGTGCGGGTGGCATCGATATTTCGCTGAATATATGGAGCTTCTTTAGAAGACTCACTTGGCTTTACTTGGAAGGTTTGAATTGCGCCTGGATAGATTCCGGCGATTAACACAGATGAGATAACGAGGAGCGCGGTTCCAGCAGCTGGCAAAACCCATGAGCGGCGAACAATATTTGCAAAAAATAGAAGCGCACACACAACGGCTATGGCAGCAAGGATTGCTTTAGCTGGCAAGACGGCATTCACATCGGTGTAGGTAAGTCCTGTGATCAACTTACTTTCTTTCAAAGCTAAGTGATAACGATCAAACCAGTATGCAACAGCTTTCAGAAGTACAACAGCACCCAGAAGAACCGATAGTTGCACGCGAGCAGTCACGGTTGTGCGATCTTCTTGTACCTGTAGACGAATGCCACCATAAAGGTAATGCACAATTGCTGATGCGATAATAGCTAAAATAATTGTTGAGATTGCCCATGAAATTAGCGTCTGCCAAAATGGAAGTTTGAAGGCAAAGAATGAGACATCCATGTTGAACTGTGGATCTTTAATTCCAAACTCAGTTGAGTTCTTAAACTGCAACCAGGTTGACCACAAAAGTGACCCGGATGATCCAGCAAAGTAGAACAGTCCTACGCTCAGCGCAAGAACAATCCAACGCTTGATAGGTTCAATCTGTGCGCGATAACGTTCTAAGTTATCGGCCTCCATTGTCATAGGAACATATAAAGGACGTCGCTTGTAAGCGATGCGAACATTGATAAGTACTAATGCAGCAGTGAGCAATCCAGTTGTAACAAATAATTCAATCTTGGTCATTAATATCGTGGACCAGACTGAGGTGAAGTTGACTGATTTAAACCAGAGCCAATCAGCGTAGAAACCACTCATTGAGACCAGAGCTGTGCCGAGAACAGCCAGGATTCCGATTGTTATAGGAAGAACTCCACGTGGACGCTTGAATTTAAACTGCGGATTTACGTTACTCATCATGCTCATACGCTAGCGCACCCAGGGGTGCTCTTACTTCTTGAGAACAGCTACGGCTCCGGCAAGGGTGGAAACAATGGCTATGCGCATGCCACCCGGGATGTCATTGATCTCAGAGGCGTTTCCCGATGGGGCGAGAAAAAGCTCGGCACCGGCTCGGCTGGCAGCCACAATTTTTTCATTGATTCCACCGATAGGTCCAATGGTTCCATCGGCTGCAATGGTTCCAGTGCCAGAAATATGGCGACCAGCCAGCAAATCATCAGGTGTGAGTAGTTCAATAACACCAAGAGCAAAAATCATTCCACCACTTGGGCCACCCGTTTTTTTCACATCAAAAGTGACGTTGGCAGGAATTAACTGCGCACGCGTGACGCCATATTCAGGGTGGTTGGCTAAAAAGGCAAAGGCGGCAGAGGTTGCCTTACTTTGTGAACTGGTCATATCAACGGCAGCTTTTTTCTCCTCTTTTTTCGCAGTGGTCCCTGAAGGATAAATTGCAGATCGGGGATAAACAGCTTCATCACTGCGCACCCACGAGTAAAGAATCTCTGGGCCGATTATCCATGAATCGGGATTTGTCACTTTGATTGACATTAAATCTAGACGCCCAGTTGCCGGATAGGATTTCTGAGTTTTGATTGACAGAATTTTATTGAAAATATTTTGCGCATTTCCTGGCATCACAATCACAAATGGAAGTGGAGCAAGAAGGGCTATTGCAAGGAAAAGCGAAAGGATTATAAGAACGAATCTAGGAAGTGATGAATAGCGCACAGGAGAGAAGTTTTAGCAGGACTAATCGCTACTGGAATCACCGGCTGCATCACCAGTGGCATCAGAGTGTGAACCAGGGTGCGTATTTGTGTGCACATCGCTGCGCGAATCAGAGGCTGCGATTATTGGTGGATTGAGCACAGCATCGGCATCGCGAGCTTGTGAATCTCGCAACGATTCTTGAAAACGTTGAAATTGACCAACCGAACGTTGAGTTTCCTGTTGATACTTGCCCTGAAACTTTGAGACCCATAAAACGTAACCGAGTGCACCAACCAAGCCCATGGCGGGGACAACCCACCAGATGAGGGCGGTAGCGGCAGTAGACATGGGCGTAGCCTAGCGTGAGCCAAGACCGCTCGCAGCACAGCACCAACTCTGATCGCAGGGTAGGTATCACAGAGAGGAATCGGCACACCTTCGGAGTTTAGGAAGAGTGCGGCATTGCCATGCAGCAATAATGTGAAAATAATGGGAAGAAATCCGCTCGCTAGATGGTTGCATCACTGAGAGGATTAACACATGACACCATTTGGTTTTACGCCGGAGGATTCAGATGATGCTGAGAAAAATAACAGCGAAGAGTCGGCAGAGTTAAAAGCGATGATGGCTCAGATGGCGGCCATACAAGCACAGATTCAATCGCAGTTTGCAAGCATTGGAATTAATCCTGCGGGATTTGCTGCGAACACTGAAGTCTTACCAAAAAATATTGTGCGCGATACTTCCAAAAAATTTGTGACAGCTAAGGGATCTGCGCCCATTGGCGCAAATGATGTATCGCGAGTTGAAGAGGCAAGTGCAATCGCTGAGTTGTGGCTCAATGAGGCAACCTACTTTCCTCAGACCAGTACGAGTGGAAATAGAACATTAGCTCGAACTGACTGGGTAGATACAACGTTAAGTGGATGGCTGAGTTTGGTTGAACCATTAGCGTTAGGTTTATCAACGGCGATTTCAGATTTGTTAAAAAATGCAACCGAACCTGACTCTGATAATCCTGCTCCTGAATTACCAATGCCTATAGAGATGATTACTGCGGCACTTGGTTCATTTATTGGTTCGCTGTTAGCCACTCAGTTAGGGCAGTCAATTGGGATGCTTGCCGGTAGCGCAACAGGCATTCACGATGTCGGCCTGCCTCTTCTTGATTCTGCTTTCCCAGCACTAGTTTCACAAAACATAGATGAGTGGGGTCAGGATCTCGATATTCCTATGGATGAGATTCGAATTTTCCATGCGCTACGTGAGAGTGCGGGTGCGCGACTATTTGCGCACAACCCTTGGCTTGTTGCCTACATTCGCACGGCAGTGTCAGATTATGGAAAAGGTATTCATATAGATATCGATGCTATTCAACGTCAGGCACAGGATGCTTTCGAAGCTTCCGCCGGTACCGATGCTGAATTTGATCCGACTAACCCAGAGAGTTTCACGGTTGCGCTCAGCAGTGGAATTTTCACACCGGAGGAAACTCCAGCACAACGTGCAGCATTGATTAAGTTAGAAACTGTTCTTGCACTTGTCGATGGCTGGAATGAAGCAATAGTTGCGCAAGCCGCTGGCGATCGTCTTCCAAATATTGCAGCGCTTCAAGAAACTTTGCGTCGACGTCGTGCAACATCTGCGCCGACTCAGCAACTCTTCGCAAATCTTTTTGGACTTCAAGTGTCACCACGGCGTGCGCGCGAAGCAACTACATTTTGGAAATCTGTAACTGAGTTACGAGATATTCAGATGCGCGATCAAATTTGGAGTGGAATTTTGCCCTCGGCAGATGATCTATTAACGCCAGAAAATTACTTAGGAAGCATCGAAATTCCCGACGACTTATCCTCGTTATAACCGACGACTTATTCTCGCTATAACCCTTCAATTCATGCCTGCGCGCCTTTATCTATAATACTGAAAGCGGTTACACATTTATGCAGCTCTGAATCATGGTGGCGCAGCCTTGAATGAGGATCACTACAGGTTCCGCCATTAGAAAGGCGGAACCTCATGTGAAAAATAAAGGCAAAAAAGAAAAGCGAACTCCCCGGGCGCTCGTTCTGTATCAGCCTTCCCCTTGCTGATATAGAACAGTTATCCGAGGAGTTCGTGGTTGTACCGTAATTCGTATTCACCTGAGAATCAACTGAACTGCGGATTGACAAAACAGTTTTTTCTCCTGTATTGCGTTTTATTTCTTTTGAAAAATCTCTCAACACGAGGTTGAGGTTTCTGATAATTCAATTGTCAGCAGATACCTTTGAGAGCATGCAGATCGATGACTCATCGCTGGAGGGTTCAGAGCTTGATAGTGATGCAACTTTGCCAGGAATCTCAGAGGGTGAAATCGTCGTAATCCGCTCAAAGCGCCGAAAGAGAAATGTGTCGGCCTATCGTGCAGGCGGACGAATAGTCGTCTCAATACCTGCCCGAATGAGCAAGGCAGATGAACGAGCGATGGTGCCGGAGATGGTGGCCAAGATCCGCGCCCAAGAGGCGGCCGTTACGATGAGTGAGAGTGCTTTAGCCGAGCGAATTGGGGAGCTACTGCAGGAGTTCGCCCCTGAGATAGAGCTTCGACCAGCAGATGTGGCTTGGAGGGCTATGCGCGAGCGCTGGGGTTCATGCACAAGCGTTGATCGCACCATTCGTATCTCAGATCGTCTCAAAGGTGCGCCAGATTTTGCCCTGGACTACGTCCTGTATCACGAGGCGATTCACCTTCAGTATTCAGACCATGGAGCTCAGTTCAAGGAGTTGCTGGAGCGTTTCCCCAGGTCAGAGCTTGCATCTGCCTATTTAGATGGCTATGAGGCCGCTGAAACCGCGCTCGCCGTGCCAGAAGTACTCAAAAAACTCCTAAATAATCCAGGGTAGTTAGGTACAGATGCCCATTTCTGGGGGTATCGTCGTACTTAACAACGCCTGCCCCACACGGGGAGCGGCCCGATTGGGAATCGCAAGCGTGGATGGAGGAAGTCAATGACAGAGACATATAAAGGTGACGCTTACTGTGTGAAATGCAAAGAGAAGCGTGATTTCGAGGGAACTGTAAAGGTCTCCGACTCTGGACGTCGCATGGCACAGGGCATCTGCCCAGTGTGTGGCACCAAGGTCAATCGCATCCTTGGCAAAGCTCAGTAATTAAATTTCGTTCGCCTCTTTACCCATTCATCGGTAAACGCGTAAACGTCTAGCGTTAAGGAAACCCCATCGTGCTGTGCATGGTGGGGTTTTCTCGTGCCTTACAGCTAGTAGCCAAGGAATGCAGCAAGGAGTGCAGCAAGGAATCCGGACAGTGGGTTTAGCGTCACGGTGAGTAGTGAAAACCTCGCTCGCTCCACAGATTATGTCGAACCTCGGAGTAAAACGTCAGTGAGCCAGCACCCTAACCCACATGACAACAACAACCGAAGCAAAAATCAGAATCATTGGATCGGATACCACCAAGCGTGCATCAGTTAGCTCTGATAGCGGATTAGAAAGTACAGAGGCTCGATCAGATAGCGCAGATGCTAGATCAGAAACTTCAGTATCACGATTTCATTTGACTTATCCACGCCTGAAAAATGGCGTCTATATAAGCCAAGCCATGTCACAAGAAGAGAGATCGATGTGTGTGGCTGGTCCAACGCACGCTATAGAGATATTTCATGGTGGCGCACGAGCAATCATCACAGCGTTGAATGGAGTAAATACCCCAGAAGATATAAGTTCGCAATTATGTGCCCCTCTAGATGTAATTGATGCAGTCTTAGCGCAGCTCTTTGCTGCAAATTTCCTAGACACCGTTAGAAATAAAATTACTTTGCATAATAGATTTCAATCCTCCATACCTTCACGTGCACTTCATACCGAAGATCAGAGTGGAGATGCGGCCTACAGTCAGCTACAGCGGCGCTTGGCTCCAGAGCTAAGTCAGGCAACGTGGTTGACCGGAGTTGCAGATGGAGGAGTCGAAGTACTTTCTACGCGCCAAGATTTTGGCGTAGAGATCTTTGGAAGTTCTCGAACTGCGACTCTTCTTTTTTCTATCCTTTTGGCAAGCGGTGTTACTAATACTCGTTTCGCATTAAATTCCACTCATGGACATCAGAGCATTAGTGATGGCGATTTAGGCTCAGGAGCACTAAGAACAAGTGATATTGGCCTTAGTTTTCAAAGCAGACTTGAGGAGCTATCGCGTGAATGGTCACTTTTTCCAGTTGCATCTCACCCTGGCTCTATTCATAAGCCGGTGCAGGTAAAAATTCCAGAACGAAATATTAGAGTGATTGTTGGAAGTTTCGAACCAGAACTCATCAATCACTTAGTCAAAGATGGACAGGACCATCTCTTGATTGGAAAACTTGCCGGCGGAATTGCTACATGTGGACCTTTAGTTCGCCCAGAAAAAACGCCATGCGTGCAATGTTTAACGTTAGGAGAGGCTGAACGCTATGGCAGTTTTCATAATCGCCTCTCTGCTGCATCGGGAACATGTGAAGAGTTCCCAATTGCAATCGCACATCAACTAGCAGCAATTGCAGCACATACAGTGTTGAGATTTATCGACACTGGGGAGTCAACTTTAATGGGGGCTCAAATTCATTTAAATTATTTGGATCCGTACGCACCAACCATTCATCGATTCTCGCGTCACCCTAGCTGCACATGTCAGTGGGGGGAGAGCGATGAACAAAGCTCCGGCACATGAACATCGTTCGACGACCTTGATATACACATAAAAAAATGCGGATCAGTTCACGACTGATTCCAAGAGCAGACTCCAACAGCCACCAAGCAACAGCCACCAAGCAACAGCCACCAAGCAACAGCCACCAAGCAACAGCCACCACCAAACCATATATAGGAGGAATAATGAAAAAATTTGCAACATCACTCGTTACCATGGAATTGATATTTCGCGAGAAGCTCATCCATGCGCATAAGAGTTTTTATGCACGCCTTCGCAATGAACGCGGCGATGTGCCCGGATGGGTTTTAGTCGTTCTTATGACAACCGGATTAGTGACAGCAATTTGGACTATTGCAGCACCACGCCTCACAACGATCCTAAAGAATTCTTTGGATGCAATGAACGGGATTCGCTAAGGCTCGTGAAATGTTCATTCCCGTGTGTTTCATCCCAGTCCACAGAAGAAAGATTCATACTTTGCTGTCTTTGTTCCGCAAGGATCAAGGAAATGTAGAAAGCTCTATGGTTCTGATACCCCTACTCATATTATTTCTTGTTGGGTTGCAAATAATTATCGCCACAAACATTCGCAATGGTGATTTAGCGCTGGCTGAAAGTGATGCTTCCACTCGAGCAATCAGCGGAGAGCTAGCTGTCTCCGATGAAGTTATAGAGCTGAATTCTCCAGATTCATTCACTCACATCAGAGTGTTAGTTACTCATCGTCGCTCATTGGTGCCATCAATTGTCCCCGGATTAATTGAACTATTGGGCGGCGCCCCGAGCACCAACGTCAAGGGCGTTGCAATCATGGAAGACGTGAATTGAAGCTGCGAAACATAGGTGCCACATGGAGTCTCGTTCGCCTATGCGAGCATCTCAAATCTCTCCAGCAACGATTCAGCGAAGATGCAGGAAGCGCGGTCGTTGAGTTTGTTGCATTGGCAATTCCACTTTTCATTCCTATTTTCATGTATCTCAATCACTTTTCCTCTGTTAGCGGAAATGAAGAGATTGCTCGGGTCCTTGCACGCGAAGGATTACGTGCATACGTTGCAAGCGACAGTGATCACGCTGGGCGAATAGTTTCGGAACAAGCAGTATCGGTAATTGCCGATAACTTAGGGCTGACTGATGATGAGGTAAAGAGCCTAACTGCACGCTATGAATGCACGAATCAACCATGTTTTTCTGCCGATGGGCGCATTCGTTTAACAATTACATTTATTGATCATGGTTCGCACCGAACTATTGAAGCATCGGCTCAGGAATACATAAGCCCATGGATGTAGTTGGTAAGCCCATGGATGTAGTTGGTAAGCCCATAGGCGTAGATAACAAGCTCCTGGGTGCAATCGCGCATGTCGGCAAAGAGATTGAAACCATCAAGAATAAATGTCACGACGAATCAGGTTCATTAAGCGTCGTCATCATCGGGCTATTTCTGATTACGGTTGCTTCTCTCATGGTCATGAGTGATATCGCATCAGTTTTCGTTGCTAAGAGATCTTTAGTGCAAGCAACTGAGGCTGCAGCACAACGAGCGGTACACACACTCGATGAATCCGCCTATTACATCGGCAAAGGAAATATGTTTACAGCTCCACTTGCAGCCATCAATAATTCTGCACACCGTTCAATTCCAATTGACTGCAATCGGGCCACCCTTAATGTCCTATTGGAGCTTCATAATTGGAGTAGTGACAATGGTTCAATGAAGCGCAATGAAATGAAAGGAATAGTTTTAAGAGATGTGCAATGCGACGGGAGTTCAGTAAAAATATCAACGTATGCAGAAGTAGTGTTTCCGTTTAGAGTTCCATTTACACACATGGACTCTGCGTTCCTCACTGCGCATGCGGGAACTACTAATGAAGTGCAAGAGGGGTTTTATCTCTTCGGAATTCGGCTTCATTAGGCAACTCCGCTATCCTTCCCATATGGCCGCGCGTGAATATGGACTAGAGATCGATGCAATCGACGCGACCCTTGTTTCAATTGAAAAAGTGCTCGACCTTCCTAAACTGCGAAAACAAGCCGAAGTTCTAGAAGAAGAAGCAGGCGTACCTAATCTTTGGGACGATCCTGAAAGCGCTCAAAAGATCACTAGTCGTTTATCGCGAGTACAAGCCGAAATTAATAAGCTGACAACGTTGCGCCGACATGTTGAAGAGTTATCGATTCTCTTCGAACTAGCTGCAAGTGAACCTGATGGAACTGGCATTGCCGATGCCGAGCGGGAACTTGATTCCGTGAGAAAAGCAGTGAGCGAACTAGAAGTTCAAACTCTTCTCAACGGTGAATACGATGATCGTGATGCGCTGATTACCATTCGTTCAGAGGCTGGCGGTGTTGAAGCCGCTGATTGGGCCGAGATGATTATGCGCATGTATTTGCGCTACTGCGAACGACATGATTTTAAAGTTGATGTCTTAGAAACTTCGTATGCCGAAGAAGCTGGAATTAAATCTACGACGTTTCGTGTTACTGCTCCTTTCGCCTATGGCACCTTATCTGTTGAACAAGGCACCCATCGCTTAGTGCGTATCTCACCCTTTGATAGCCAAAGCCGTCGACATACATCTTTTGCCGGCGTTGAAGTTGTGCCAGTTGTCGAACAAAGTGATCATGTAGAAATTGATGAAAAGGAAGTACGGGTGGATGTGTATCGCTCATCAGGTCCTGGTGGACAAGGTGTGAATACAACTGACTCGGCTGTGCGATTGACACATATTCCAACAGGCATTGTTGTCTCCTGCCAAAATGAGCGTTCACAGATTCAAAATAAGGCGACAGCAATGGCCGTTTTGCAATCTAAATTATTAGAACGTCGCAGACAAGAAGAGCAGGCAAAGATGAATGCGCTTAAGGGTGATAACTCAGGATCGTGGGGAAATCAGATGCGCTCCTATGTCCTTGCTCCCTATCAAATGGTGAAAGATTTGCGAACAGATTATGAAACCGGAAACACATCTGCCGTTCTCAATGGCGAGATCGATGAGTTCATCGAAGCTGGAATTCGCTGGCGCCGTAGTTCGTAATTCGCTGGCGCCGTAGTTCGTAAGTCACCAGCGCCAAAGCACTTAATTCGCTGGCGCCAAAGTACGTAAATGGCTTGCGCCATAGTTCCTCAATCACCGGTTCTCTACTTCGGCAATCGCTGACTCACCGGTTGAGACCAGATAGAAGTCGCCCATATTTTGGGTAATCTCACACATTTCTCACGCTCATATGCGAGTTATAAGCGTGAATTCTGCACTTGCATCCATAAACTAAGGACAGGCCGAGGGTGGATATATCCGCCTCGCAGATGCAATGGGAGATTTAAATGATTCGCTTTGAGAACGTCACCAAGGTCTATTCGGGACAGGAACGTCCCGCTTTAGAGTCGGTGAACCTTGAAATCGTTAAGGGCGAGTTTGTTTTCCTTGTCGGCTTATCGGGTTCGGGTAAGTCAACTTTTCTGCGCTTAGTCCTTCGAGAAGAGCGTCCAACTTCTGGAGTTATTCACATTGCAGGTAAAGATCTTGGAACTCTTGCTAACCATAAAGTTCCAGAGCTTCGCCGCCAGGTTGGAACGGTATTTCAGGATTTCCGACTTCTTCCAAATAAAACTATTACCGAAAACGTAGCTTTCGCTTTGCACGTCTTGGGATATTCGCAGAAAGAGATTAATCGCGAAGTTCCTGAAGTATTAGAGCTTGTAGGTCTTGAAGATAAAGGTGATCGTCTTCCATCAGAGATTTCAGGTGGAGAGCAACAGCGCGTGGCAATCGCCCGCGCATACGTCAGTCGCCCACCGATTTTGATTGCCGATGAGCCAACTGGAAACCTTGATCCTGCAACAAGTGTGGGAATTATGAAACTGCTCGACCGCATTAATCGCGAGGGCACAACAGTTTTAATGGCTACACATGATTCAGGAATTGTGGATCAAATGCGCAAGCGGGTTATTGAATTAGATCTTGGCCATGTAATTCGTGACCAAGTTCGTGGTGTCTATGGATACACGGGATAGGGGTCACAGATGCGCGCAAAGTTTCTGATCAGTGAAGTAGGTATTGGCCTTCGTCGAAATATGACGATGACATTTGCCGTTATCGTCACGACCGCTATCTCACTTTCATTGCTTGGTATTGGGCTGCTCGCTAATGCCCAGGTCGGTGCAATGAAAGATTATTGGTATGACAAGATTGAAGTATCAGTCTTTCTATGCGGCACATTGTCTGAATCCCCATCGTGCGCTGGAGGAATTATTACATCCGGACAGCGCTTACAGATACAACAAGATATTCAAAGCATGCCGGTCGTGGAGAGTGTTTTTTATGAGTCACAAGCCCAAGCATTTACCCGCTTTCAAGAGCGTTTTAAAGATTCAGCTATTGCGCAAAATGTGACGGCAGATCAGTTACCGGAGTCATTTCGCGTTAAATTAAAGGATCCAACTCAGTTTGCAGTAATCGTCAGCGCCTTCAGTGGACGTCCTGGAGTTGATGTTGTTCAAGATCAGCGCGCAATTCTAGATAAGTTCTTTAAGCTCTTAGAGGTTTTACGGAACGGAGCGCTATTGGTTGGCCTTGCATCCGTGCTTACCGCTGCACTTTTGATCAGTAATACGTTGCGTATTGCAGCTTTCAATAGACGGCGTGAAACCGGAGTTATGAAACTTGTCGGTGCATCATCATGGTCGATTCAGCTGCCATTTCTGCTTGAAGGAATTATCTCCGCAATTGTTGGGTGGGCTTTATCTACGGGATTGTTAGCTGCGCTAAAAAGCGTTATAGATTCCAAAGTTGCGCCTTTGCTGACATTTACCAAGTTCTTTGGTTGGGGAGAAGTCTGGGTTGCATCCGGTTACTTACTTTTCACTGGTCTGCTTGTATCTACGGTTGCCTCAGTGATAACACTGCGCCGCTACCTAAAGGTCTAGTACTCTAACGAAAGAGTTTTTTACTAGGAGGTGATGCGGTTATGGTGAAAGAAGTCGGCCGCAAGGTCATCGCCCAGAATAAGAAAGCGCGTCACGATTATTCAATTGACGATGTCTATGAGTGCGGATTAGTCCTAACCGGCACTGAAGTTAAATCTCTGCGGCTCGGTCGTGCATCGCTGATTGATGGATTTGCCATGGTCAATGATGGTGAGCTGTGGTTGAGTGGCGTACATATTCCTGAATACACAGAGGGAACGTGGACCAATCACACACCACGACGTGAGCGCAAACTCCTTGTTAATAAAGCCGAATTAAATAAATTGATTGCAAAACTTAAAGATTCGGGAACCACGCTCGTTCCTTTATCGCTGTATTTCAAAGACGGTAAAGCAAAAGTTGAGATCGCAGTTGCCAGGGGAAAGAAAGCCCACGACAAGCGAGAATCGATTAAGGCGCGTGAAGCTGATCGAGAAGTTGCCCGCGTTGTTTCGCGTGGTTCATCAGGAAAGAGCGGAAAAGCGTCTAAGCGTTACGAAGATTAGTTCAACACTCCTGCCAGCAATTCGCTCACTACCGATGCGTAACGATCGGTGATAGCCCAGATTATGAAACCCCGAATTGATGACCTACAATTGACCCACCGCCGCTCCGATCGACCGCTCAATTGTAAAAAATTGACGGGGGATTAGTCGACGCCAAGAACGGATTTATCGCAATTGACAATTACATAGAGAAAGAGAAATACGTTTCTTTTTCTCCAATGAGTTTCTCAACTCGTTGTTGATATTCACAGTGAGCCAACCTGCTTACATTGAATGTCAGCGACACGATGGAGAAAACTACTTGGGGGTGAACGGTCTCGACTTTGGATGTTGAGGCAGGGGAAGCGGGCCGAGGAAGCCGGAATG
>CAFARE010000024.1_pt1 | contig 18688 bp, 18 predicted proteins | sample 7267901 | NCBI WGS metagenome assembly CAFARE01 (sample SAMEA6814012, study PRJEB35770) | freshwater metagenome | biome: Freshwater; feature: Freshwater reservoir; material: water | place: Czech Republic | collected 2016-04-20 | depth 30m m
GCGCGCGAATCACTTCCTTATCTAGCCTTTAATGCGCTGAGCGCTATAAAGAAAAGTAACCATGGCTCGCTTAAAGGAATTACGGTTGAATATGCAGGCTTATATGCTCAAGACGTAGCGAACTTCAAAAGTTTCTGGGCCAAACGTGGCTTTAAACCCACAATGCGCTCAGTATCTAGCGATCACACGTTATTAAGCACTGGTGACTACATCGTGGCGGATACATCCCCTAGCATTAAAGAGATTTTGAATTTTACAATCCAGTGGAGTGATAATGTGCTTGCTGAACGCCTAGCCCGCTTGGCTTCTCGCGCAGCTGGTAATCCATTCAACGATACAGGCGTGCAGAAGACTTTCAATCAACTGCTGGCCAGTTTTGAGATCGACTCCTCAAAGCTGATCGCTTTTGATGCCAGCGGTCTTTCTAAGGAAAATCGCATTACTGCACACATGGTTGGCCAATTGTTATTTAGATTACGTAACAATCCTCAATATGAACTCTTATACGAATCGCTACCAGTCGGAGGCATTTCTGGAACGCTTCGGTCTCGATTTTTAGAAACCGCACCAACGGCAGTTGGTTTAGTACGGGCTAAAACTGGCACGCTCAACGGTACGGTCACGCTTGCGGGCTATGTTGAATCGGTGGACCGTGAGTATGTTTTTGTCACGTTGGCCGACGAAATTCCTAGAGGAACTAAGGCTGAGAAAAAGGCCCGCGATGCGATTGATCGCTTACTTGGCAGAATCGCTGCACCAAATATTCCAGCAGAAATAGTTGAATCGACTCCAGCGCCCTAACTATTTATTGTCGAAAACTTTTATTGATCCGCCATAGCACGCTACCCATGTTCTAGAAGTCGGTGAATCATAGGTAATACCGATAGGATCGTTGCAGACTTTAATAGTTTGTAAAACCTTCATATCTTTGGTGCGAACTTTTGAAACCGTATCACTTGTAAAATTTACAACGAATAAAGCAGTTCCATCACTGGAAATTGCTAAGCTGCGTGCGGCTTTACCGGTCGTTACAGTTCCTAAGCTCTTTTTGTTTACCAAATCCCATGACGCAACTTTCCCAGAAAGATTAAGAGTTACGTACAATTTTGAGTTATCAGGTGAAAGCACAATTGCCCGCGGCGTGACTCCAATAGGAATATAAGACATAGAGAAGTCTTCTAAATTAACAACATGGATTTTACTACCGCCCATTTCTGCAACATAGGCAGTTTTACTATCGTTGCTAACTGCGATACCGCGTGGATATCGACCAATATTGATGGATTTGACTGTCTTTTGAGTTGCTACAGAGATGACTTTGAGGTCATACGAGCACCAATTTGAGACCAAGATGTATTTATTATCAGGAGTAACTTCTACAACCTTAGGAACCGATCCCACTGGGTACACGGCATCAATTGTGTAAGTACTAAGTTCTATTCTGTATAAAAAGCTTGTATCAAAGTGCGAAGCTGGCGAACATGTGTCATGTCCTTCGCGGTTATAACCTTTACCGTACATTGCGTAGTTAGTGACATACAGATACTTACCATCGGGTGAGTAAGCACCCTCTACCGGTGCGCCTTTAAACAGAGATGTGTATTTTGAGTAACCATATTTTGACAGTTGCACGGAATCTGGAACTGTTTTAATCAGTTCAAAAGTCTGTGAGTTATAGATAGTCACGCTGTGCTTGTACATCATGTTGTGGGCACTCACTAATCCCGTGCCAGATGAGCGCACAGACTTAGGTGAAATTGTTCCAGTTATTGTTTTTACGAGCGTCATTTTTGTGTCACTAGAAACAACTTCACTCTGTGCCGGTATTGCTAGAGCACAGAGTGAAATTATGAGAATAAAAAGCTGAAAGTTACGGCGCATGCCTTAACTCTAATGGCTATTAATTAATCGTCTTCGCCTTCTTCGCCATCATCGCCTTCTTCGCCATCATCGCCGCCTTCATGTTCGTTACCTTCATGTTCGTTACCTTCATGTTCGCCACCTTTAGGAGGCTTGACACCAATCGTGGGGGTTTTGATTGATGTTGGGGCCTTAATCGTCGCAGTTACCTTAGGAGCAGGCACTACCGATGGTTCCTTAGTCTTAGTTGTTACCTCAGGGATAGGCACAGGCGCTGGCTCTTCGTCCTCAGTCACCTTGGGCGCAGGTGCCAGATTCGAATCGGATTCATTATTTACAATTGGCTGTGGGTTTGTTTGCTCCATTGACGCTGAACCCGCTGCTGGGGTTACTGTCGTGACACCTGTGGATGCTTTGGTGGAGGTTTTCACAGGATCTACGGCTGCCGTCGTGGCAGTTACTTTTTCAACTGCACTAGCCGGTGACTCCTCTTGTGTCTGTGTAAAAATAGTTCCGATGCCAATAATTGCTACAGCCCCAGCTAAAGCAAGTATGGGAATTGTTTTCGCAACCTTTCGAGGTGATGCGGCATTATCGGTCTCTGCGATTTCAAACCATTCAGGTTTTTGATCTGGTGACATGAGAAGATCCCTTCGTTAAATGAAAACTAACCCTTTTGGCTGAGAAGGAACTGTGAACACGGCACACAGATGCTGAGTAATCTGGGCTAGTGAACACGACCGTGCGGGGATATCTCGATCTGATGAAGCTTCGGGTCGTAGAGCTACTACTAGTGACAACCCTACCCGCCATGGTTTTAGCCGCCAAAGCTCTGCCCTCCTTCACGTTAGTTGCAATGACGATTATTGCTGGAACCTTATCGGCCGGCAGCGCTAACGCATTCAATATGGTTATTGAAAGTGACATAGACAAATTAATGGCACGGACTTCGAATAGACCGATAGTTACCGGAGTTTTGAGCAAACAGCAAGCTACAGTTTTTGCAACAGTCATCGGCGCTCTATCGCTCATTCTTTTTTGGATTTTTACTACCCCACTAGCGACATTACTTTCGCTAATAGCGATTGCTTTTTATGTACTTGTCTATACGGTCGGGTTGAAGCGTAGAACTTCGCAAAACATTGTGTGGGGAGGGGCTGCAGGTTGCATGCCAGTGTTTATCGGATGGGCTGCAGTTACTAATTCACTCTCGATGCCTGCACTTGCATTTTTCATGGTTATCTTCTTTTGGACCCCACCGCACTTTTGGGCTCTAGCGATTAAATACAAAGATGATTATTCGGCAGCTGGAATCCCGATGCTTCCCGTCGTTGCTACTAAAGCACGAGTGCATATTGAAATGTGGTTCCATACAATTTTAATGATTGCATCATCAATTTGGTTAATTATTTCTGCAGATTTACCAACATGGTCTCTGGTTATTACCGTGTTGTTAGGTTTGGTTTTTGCACGTGAACTCGTCGCACTAAAAGAGAGCTCACCTGACTATGGAAAAACTGCAGGAAAGATTTTTCAATGGTCAATAACTTATTTAAGTTTGTTCTCTGTATTACTGGTAGTAGCTCAATTAAGTGCTTGAGTTAAATCTTTTATAAGATCACTTGAATGCTCTAAGCCAACTGACAATCGAAGCACTGACGGCGTGATACCCATTTCAGCCTGGACTTCAGGTGTAAGTCGTCTGTGAGTTGAAGAGGCAGGATGAGTAATAAGCGATTTGCTATCACCCAAGTTATTAGAGATATCAATGATTTTTAACCGGTTCATAAAGGCGAAAACTTCGCTTTGATCTCCCACGAATTCAATACCTACTGTTGTTCCACCGCCACCGTTCATTTGTTTCATAGCAAGGGCATGCTCAGGGTGTGATTTAAGGCCAGGGAAACGTACGGATTTAATCTCTTTGCGGGACTCTAAGAACTCTGCGATTGCTTGTGCGTTTTCAACCATGCGCTCAACTCGCATCTGCATAGTCTCTAGAGATTTAACCAAGACCCACGCGTTAAAAGGACTCAATGATGGACCAGTGTGACGAGTAAAAGGCATTAGTTTTTCTTGAATATATTGCGCTGATCCAAGAATCGCACCTGCTAAAACTCGTCCTTGACCATCAATATGTTTGGTTGCTGAATACATAACAACATCTGCACCTAATTGAAGTGGCTTCTGTAATACCGGAGAGGCCATAACGTTATCAACAATAACCGTTGCTCCAACTTTATGTGCAAGGTCGCTGACCAATTGAATATCAACAATTTCCATTAAAGGGTTGCTAGGTGTTTCAATAAAGACAGCCTTCGTTGGCTTGCTCAATGCCTTAGCCCATGCAGCAGGATCATTTCCCTTTACTAATTCAAAAGTTACGCCCCACTTAGGTAAGAACTCCGTAATCACTACATGGCATGATGAAAACATGGCAGCAGATGCAACAACGTGATCACCTTGTTCTACTAGGCATGCAAGGGAAGCAAACATGGCCGACATGCCAGACCCAGTTGCTACACAGAATTCGGCGCCTTCAATTGCCGCTAAACGTTGCTCGAACATCGCAATTGTTGGATTATGAAAACGGCTATAGAGGAAATGATCGGTTTCATCGGCAAAAGAGCTAAAAGCTTCTTCGGCATTTGAATATGTAAAGCCACTATTTAAATAAAGTGCTTCCGAGGTTTCACCAAAACCTGAACGAGCAAGACCAGCGCGGACTGCATGCGTTTGTGGATGTAGATCCCACTGGGGCTCTTCCCGATTATTGCGAGGGCGGTAGCCCCATGGTGTACTCATGGGCTAATTGTGGCAGAGTTATGGCTATGTCTAACACTGCAATATCTGTTACGGATTTGAGCAAAAAGTATGGCGACCGCATGGCCGTATCGCATGCGACATTTGAAGTTCCCCTAGGCACTATCTGTGGCTTTGTTGGGCCAAATGGTTCGGGTAAGACCACCACGATGCGGATGTTGCTGGGTTTGATCACTCCGACCGGCGGAACAGGTGAGATCTTGGGGGAGTCAATAAAGCATCCCGAAAAGTATCTGCCACGCGTTGGGGCGATGATTGAAGGTCCAGCGTTTTATCCGGCATTGAGCGGTAAAGAGAATTTAAATTACCTGGCAACCCTTGGTGGATTTCCGATTGAACGCGTTCAGGGACTGTTGGAACAAGTTGGACTTGGAGATCGCGGGAAATCAAAATACAAAACGTATTCATTAGGAATGAAACAGCGCTTAGGTATTGCTGCAGCATTGTTACCAAATCCGCAACTCCTAATGCTGGATGAGCCAACCAATGGTTTAGATCCTGAAGGAATTCAAGAAGTTCGTGCATTACTGCGCTCGCTCGCAAATGATGGAACATCTGTATTTGTCTCATCCCACTTGTTATCAGAGCTTGAATTAATAAGTGATTACTTAGTTATGTTGCGAAAAGGTGAAGTTGTTTTTACCGGCAAGATGACGGATTTAATGCTTAGTCAGCAACCAATAATTATTGCTAAAAGTACGAACGCCAGCGACCTTGAAATACTCCAAACTATTGCTGAAGCTGCAGGCCATCATGCAGTAATCCGCGATGGAGCAGTGCACGTAGCTGGTCCAGCTGATTGGGCAGTTGATTTCAATCGTGCTGCATTTGATGCAGGTATTACTTTGTCGCAACTAACACCACAACTTCCTAACCTTGAAGAAACTTTCTTTGAAATGACGGGTGAAAAATAATGTGGAATGTAGCCTTTGCAGAGCTGCGTAAATTGCGACGCCCAACGCTCTTCCTGGGCACTATGGGCGCAGTAGTTTTCTTTAGTGCTCTATTTTCTTCCCTGTTGTTTCTTCTCATTGATTCCCCCGATGGAAACTCAGACCGTGGGCGAACTGTAAGCCGAGAAGTATTGGGGCTTGCAACAGGTGGAGTGCAGGGTTTTAGCAGCGTTGGCGGCTTTTTAGGAATAATCGCACTGTGCGTTTTTGCTGCACAAACTGCACAGGAATACACATATGGAACCTTACGAAATTTATTGATTCGCCAACCTGGACGCTTACGGATTTTGGTCGGAAAATTTATCGCAATGAAACTATTTGCACTTGTGATGATCATTTTGTCGGCCGTTATCAGTATTAGTGCATCAGTCATTTTGGCTCCACGCGCCAAAGTTTCAACAGATTTGTGGTTTGGTGCTGATGGACGTCATGCCTTATTTACAAGCTTTATTAATATAGTTATTTCAGTCATTGGCTTTGGAACTATCGGCATGGTCCTAGGACTACTGCTTCGCTCGCCAATCAGTGCAATCTCCTTTGGTGTTCTATGGTTGTTAATTATTGAAAATTTGTTGGTTGCGGTGAAGAATTCACTGCAAAATTGGATGCCTGGTGCGCAACTTTCTGCGATTGCATCCGGGGGCGTACCTCGGGGAATGTCGACTGGAATTGAATATTCACACGCACTATTAGTCGGAGGCATTTATGTTGCAATTGGCGCAGGAATTGCCTCTTTCCTCTTTATGCGCCGTGATGTATCTAATTAAGGACACCAGCACTTATTACCAAGGATTTCTAAGCTCACTCAATTATTCTTAAGCCCTTCCCCCGGAGGTCTTACTGTGAAAAAATATCGAGCGATATCACTTGCTCTGATTGCCGCTCTGACGCTTTCAACAGCGCCAGCTATGGCTAAGACCCCAAAACCAACGCTGGCTCAAATTGAAGCAGCTAAAAAAGCAGAGGCAGCAAAAAAGAAAGCCGCCGATGCGCAAGCGGCAAAATTGGCGGCAGCTAACCAAAGCTTGCGTACGTTGACTGCAAAGGCCAACGCAGCGACTGCTTTGTATGTCAAAGCACAAAGAGAGTTAGCTATTGCCGAAGCTGCAGCCCGTGCTGCTGCGAAGTACGCTGCCGAAACCGCAGCAGCAGTTGTAGAAGCTCATAAGGTGATTGGAAAACTTGCCGCCAATGCTTACATTCTTGGCGGAAATATGAGCGATATCGAACCCTTGCTGAGTGCAAATGGCCCACAAGATTTAATTGATCAACTCAGCACATTAAGTTCACTAGGAACGAAAAATACAATTGCACTAGAAAGATTTAAGGCCGCAGAGGTAATCGCGCGCGCAGCAAAGAAAGCTGCCGATGAAGCAAAGATTGCACAACAAAAAGCTACAGACAAAGTTGCTGCAGCTAAAAAAGTTGCAGATGATGCAAAAGCCGCCCAAGCCAAAGAGGTTGCAAAGTTACAAAAAATTCAAGATCAGTTAATGAAAGAGTTATTGAGTGCGCGTAAAGTAAGAACAACCTTAGAACAACAACGCCAACTGGCACTATTAGAAGAAGCTCAAGCAAATCAAGCCGGACAAACTGCCGGTCAATCAAAAGTCTGGCCGGACATTGGCTTTAAGGGCCGCTCAACAATTCGTACTTCTCAAGCACAGCGCTTAAAGGCTGTTGAGTATGCCAAGAAGCAAGTGCTTGCTAGAAAACCTTATGTATGGGGTACACAAGGGCCAAGCACTTTCGACTGTTCGGGCCTTGTTTATGCTGCTTATAAATACGCCGGATTAGATTGGCCTAATTGGGATCGCCTCAACTCTGCGCTCTATTCGGGCTACACCAAGCATGTTTCCCTCAATGATCTTGAACCCGGGGACCTCTTGTTCTATTCATACAAGGGAACTATTTCAACGATTCACCACATCACAATTTATGCAGGAAACGGCATGATGTGGGAAGCAAATTCTAAGAATGCGGGCTTGTTGTACTCAAGTATTTATAGCGTTAAAGGACTTATGCCATTTGGTGGCCGGGTCTAGTCTTAGCGTATGACATCGAGCCTGCCAGCAATCAGAAGCGCAGTGCGATCTTGGCTTGATAAATTTGAGGCAGGCGATTGTGTTGTAGTTGCGGTATCAGGTGGCGCAGATTCCTTAGCACTCGCTTATGCTTTATCAGTTGAAGCAAAAAAATCTGCAATTACAGTTCATGCAATTACTGTTGATCACCAACTCCAAAGCGCATCTGGATTGCGAGCATCAAAAGTTGTAGAGCAGATGCTCACTTTAGGAATTACAACTACGATTGAAAAAGTTAATGTGAATATGATTGATGGATTAGAAGCATCTGCGCGGACTGCGCGCTATGAAGCACTTCGTAAAGCTAGCCAACAACTCAACGCTGTTGCAGTGTTCTTAGGTCATACTCAAGATGATCAAGCAGAGGGAGTGCTGCTAGGTTTGGCACGAGGATCTGGAACCCGATCGTTATCGGCAATGGCACCACATAAGGGAATTTATATTCGACCACTTCTGGCGCTTACGCGAAGTGATACTGAAAACGTATGTGCTGAAATTGGATTAACACCATGGAAGGATCCACATAACAAAGACACATCTTTTGCTCGCGTGCGAGTTCGCACCCAGGCACTACCCGTTTTAGAAGAAGCGATTGGGCCGGGAATTTCTCAAGCTCTTGCGCGCAGCGCAGATCTCTTACGCCAAGATGCAGATGCCCTGGATGAGTGGGCAGATCGTGAAGCCTCTGGATTAAATCTCGCAGATCTTGAGTGCGCCCACCTGCTGACACTGCCTTTGGCGATTAGAAGCCGAATCATCAGAATGGCCATCTACGCCGCCGGAGCCCCGGGTGGATCGGTAACTGCCGAGCATGTAGGTGCAGTTGAGGCCCTGATTACCGCGTGGAACGGGCAGGGCGAGGCCCATTTGCCGGGTGGTGTGAAGGTTGGCCGTTTTTCGGGCAGACTTTCGCTCTTACATCACTAGCAGGGGAGCCGGCGTGGATTTAGCAGGAATAGAGAAAGACATCGAACGTGTCATTGTCACCGAAGAACAACTGCAAGCCAAAATTATTGAGCTCGCAGCACGCGTTGATAAAGATTACGAAGGTCAAGATCTCCTATTAATTGGTGTACTTAAAGGTGCAGTAATGGCGATGGCCGATCTTTCTCGTGCATTGCAACGTCATGTTGAGATGGATTGGATGGCGGTTTCTTCTTACGGCTCTGGAACAAAATCCAGTGGTGTAGTTCGTATCCTTAAAGATTTAGATAGAGATATAACCGGGCGCAATGTTTTAATTGTTGAAGATATTGTTGACTCAGGATTAACGCTCTCCTGGCTAAAGGCGAACTTAGAGTCCCGAGGAGTTGGTAGCGTCGAGATTCTCTCAATTTTGCGCAAGCCCGAAGCTGCAAAAGTTGAAGTTGCAGTTAAATATGTTGGCTTTGAAATTCCACCAGATTTCGTAGTTGGTTATGGTTTGGACTTTGATGAAAAATATCGCAACCTCCCATTTATTGCTGTGCTTGCTAAGCACATGTATTCCTAAGAACTTACGAAACGAGAAATCCTGAATATGTCTGAAGCGAAGAAGCCAAGCAAGAAAGAAGCAAAGAAGCCGATGAAGAAGAGCTTTGCTGGAAATACTGCACCAAAAAAGCCAGCCACCCGTGCAGGTAAGATTTTTCGAGGACCACTTTTTTGGATTCTTGTAGCAATTCTTTCAGTTTCAATCTTTGGACAAATTACTGCTGCCGGAAATCGCTATACCCAGATCGAAACATCTCAAGCGCTAGATGCGATTTCGCAGTCTCAGGTTGAATCTGCTGAAATAGTTGATAAAGATCAGAAGATTCGCTTAGTTCTTAGCGCCGGCAACACGATTAAGGGCGCTAGTAAAGTTGAGGCCTCCTATGTTGCCCGCCAAGAGCCAACCCTGGTTGATGCTTTAACTTCAAATCCACCCGTAAAAGGCTGGAATGTAAAGGTTCCGACGCAGTCTCTCTTGGTTTCATTCCTATTTTCCATAATTCCCTTCCTGCTTATTGGCTTCCTCTTTTTCTGGATGATGAGCCAAGCCCAAGGTGGAAACAAAGTATTTCAATTCGGCCGTTCACGAGCCAAACTTCAAAGTAACGACGTACCTAAGACAACATTTAAAGATGTCGCTGGTGCCGATGAAGCAATTGCCGAGCTTCAAGAGATAAAAGATTTTCTCGCTAACCCTGATAAGTACGGCGCACTCGGTGCAAAGATTCCAAAGGGCGTATTGCTCTTTGGTCCTCCAGGAACAGGTAAGACATTACTTGCTCGCGCAGTTGCAGGAGAAGCCGGCGTTCCATTTTATTCAATCTCTGGCTCAGACTTTGTCGAGATGTTTGTTGGCGTAGGTGCTGCACGCGTAAGAGATCTCTTCAATCAAGCCAAGGAGAATTCGCCTGCAATTGTTTTTGTTGATGAGATCGATGCTGTTGGTCGCCAGCGCGGTGCTGGCATGGGTGGCGGTCATGATGAGCGCGAACAAACGCTTAACCAACTATTAGTTGAGATGGATGGCTTTGAAGAAAATACAAAAGTTATTCTCATCGCTGCAACTAACCGTCCAGATGTTTTAGATCCTGCATTACTGCGCCCAGGACGCTTTGATCGACAGATTGCAGTTGATCGACCTGACCTAAAGGGACGCGAAGCAATTTTGGCAGTACATGCCAAGAACAAACCACTGAGCAATGATGTAAAGCTCATTGACTATGCACGACGTACGCCAGGATTTACTGGTGCCGATCTCGCTAACGTCCTGAATGAAGCAGCCTTGCTAACAGCTCGCGAAGAAAAGAAGGTTATTTCAAACTCTGAACTCGACGAAGCTATTGATCGCGTCATGGCTGGACCTCAACGTAAATCGCGCATTATGAGCGATGATGAGCGCCGAGTAACGGCCTATCACGAAGGCGGGCATGCACTTGTTGCACATGCTCTGCCACATACAGATCCGGTGCACAAGATCACAATCATGCCGCGTGGGCGCGCATTGGGTTACACGATGATTTTGCCTGACGAAGATCGTTATTCAACTACTCGTAATCAATTACTTGATCAGTTGGCTTATTCACTTGGCGGTCGCGCTGCTGAAGAATTAATCTTCCATGATCCATCTACGGGTGCATCAAATGACATTGAAAAAGCAACAGCGCTAGCTCGAGCAATGGTTACCCAATACGGAATGACCGAAGCAATTGGCGCAATCAAGTTAGGCGCCGATAGTGATGCGCCGTTCATGGGGCGTGACTATGGTCATCAGCGTGATTATTCTGAAAACATTGCTGCAGTTGTTGACCAAGAAATCCGTAACCTCATTGAGAATGCACACCAAGAGGCTTTTGATATCTTGGTAGCGAATCGGAAAATTCTAGATGAAATGGTTCTAGAGCTTCTAGATAAAGAGACTTTAAATAAGGAAGAGATTGCACGAATTTTTAAGAAAGTAAAATCTGTCACTGCGCGTCCAGCATGGACAGGATCAGTAACTAGAATTCCTTCCGAGCAACCCCCAGTAGAAATTCCAGAACGAATCGTTGCCGATGAAGTTAAGAAACCATCACGTCGTAAGAAGGCCACGAGTGACGATAAATAAAGTATCCGTTACTGATGGGCGAGCATCAGGCCCATATGATCAGGAGCGTGCAGAAAAAGCTGTACGAGAACTTCTACTAGCACTGGGTGAAGATCCAGATCGTGATGGATTAAAGGAAACCCCCGCTCGCGTTGCCCGGGCTATGAAAGAGAACTTTGGTGGACTATGGCAATCGCCTGAAGAGGTTTTAACCACGACTTTTGATATTGGCCATGAAGAGCTAGTAATTGTGCGCGATATTGAGGTTTTTTCGCACTGTGAACATCATTTAACGCCTTTTCACGGCGTTGCCCATATTGGCTATATCCCTCGAGGCAAGATTACAGGGCTTTCAAAGTTAGCCCGCTTAGTTGATGTTTATGCCAAGCGCCCACAAGTACAAGAGCGACTTACTACACAAATTGCAGATGCATTGGTAGATATTCTTAATCCACTCGGTGTCATAGTAATAATTGACTGTGAGCATTTGTGTATGTCGATGCGTGGTGTTAAGAAATCACAAGCTCGAACTACGACAAGTGCGGTGCGTGGAGCATTACAAAATGCAGCAACCCGTGCTGAAGCAATTAGTTTAATTACGCATAGGTAATCACCATGCAGATTATGGGCATTCTAAATGTCACTCCAGATTCTTTTGCCGATGGAGGTCGACATAACTCATTAGCGGCTGCAGTGACACGTGGCTTTGAAATGCTTGCCGAAGGTGTAGACATTGTAGATATCGGTGGAGAATCAACCAGACCTGGTGCCGATCGAGTAAGTGAGCCTGAAGAGTTAGCTCGAGTAATTCCAGTCATCGAAGTCTTAGCAAAATTTGGTGCTGTTATTAGTATCGATACGATGCGGGCAAGTACAGCACGAGCGGCTATACAAGCTGGAGCGCAGATAATTAATGACGTAAGTGGAGGCTTAGCAGATCCAGATATGTTGGCAACCGCGGCGGAATTAAATGTTCCATACATAGCAATGCACTGGCGCGGCCAGTCTAAAGATATGAATTCAAAAGCTATTTATAACAACGTAGTAGAAGATGTTAAGAAAGAATTAGAGGAAAGAGTCTCTGCGGCGTTAAAAGCTGGAATTAGTAAAGACAATTTAATTATCGATCCAGGTATTGGCTTTGCTAAAGAAGCTGATCACAACTGGGAAATCATTGACAATATTGATGTATTTACGGCTCTTGGCTACCGCGTACTTGTAGGTGCATCGCGTAAGCGCTTTTTAGGGGGAGATACTCCCGATGCTCGCGAAGCAGCCACCATCGCACTGACTAAACGCCTCTCTACAACGGGCATCTGGGCAGTTAGAGTCCATTCTGTTAAGCCTCACAAGGAAGTGGTGTCGGTATGAGCGATTCAATAGTTCTCACCGGCATTTCAGGCTTTGGCTTTCATGGAGTGTTTGATCATGAACGCATCAACGGGCAAAACTTTTTTGTAGATGTAGAACTGCATGTAGATTTGTTAAAAGCATCCATGAGCGATGACTTAGCGGATACGGTTAACTATGGCCTAATTACCGAATTAGTTGTTACAGAGATAAAGGGCGAACCGGTGTCGCTCATTGAAAGACTAGCTGGAAGAATTGCTGAAAAGATTCTAGTTGCCCACCAGCAAGTTTTAGAAGTTACGGTAACCGTACATAAGCCGGATGCACCTGTTGGAATAGTGATTAAAGATATTGCCGTTCAGATTACCCGTTCTCGATGAAGGCCATTGTCGCACTAGGGGCAAATATTGGTGATCCACACAGCAACTTAGATGTAGCGGTGGCTTTACTAAAAGAAGTAAGCGAAGTCTTGAAAGTATCTTCGTATTACACCACTGAACCAGTCGGTGGACCGGAGCAGCCAGATTATTTAAATGCCGTGGTTATTCTTGAAAGTGATCTTCCAGCTATGGACTTACTTTCACTTCTTCATGGCATCGAAAAGAGTTTAGGTCGCGAGCGAATTGAGCATTGGGGACCACGAACAATCGATTGTGATTTGATTCAATATGGCTCGATACTTAGCGATAGCACTGAACTTATGCTGCCGCATCCACGAGCGCATGAACGCAGATTTGTTTTAGAGCCCTGGTATGAAGTTGAGCCTGAAGGAATTCTCTTGACACATGGGCCTATTAAAGAGCTTTTGGCGCAATTGAAGGATTAGTCGTAAACTTAGAACACCTCGCCCGGTACCTGAAAGGACTGGAGCCTTATGAGCGTTTTAGTTCCCACGATGGGTGCCTTACATAAAGGGCATCAAGCGTTAATTAAGCGTGCTCGCAGTATCAGTAAAGATGTTGTCGTAAGTATCTTTGTTAACCCGCTTCAATTTGAAAATCAAGAAGATGTTATGAAATATCCACGTTCTCCAGAGCGCGATATTCAATTGGCGACCTTGGCCGGGGCAACAGAAATCTGGATGCCCGAATATGAGGAGATTTATCCAAATGACTATGCCACATTACTTGCCGGAAATCTCGGTGATAACTACGAAGGTAAATCACGTCCTGGTCATTTTGATGGGGTTGTAACGGTAGTTAATCGCTTATTTGAGATTGTAAAACCTGAAATAGCAGTATTTGGTGAAAAAGATTTCCAGCAGCTGCAAATCATCAGAGCTATGAAGAAATCTGTAGAGATCATCGGCGTCCCTACAGTTCGAGAGTTTGATGGGCTTGCGCTCTCATCACGCAATATTCGCCTTACACCTGAAGGTCGGGTGAGTGCGAATGTTATTTACCGCGCTATGGCTGCTGCGCGCTTAGCCCCAACAGTTGCAATTGCACAAGAGATTCTTGCAACAACAATCGCAACTGATAGTGCATTTAGATGTGATTATGCAGTTATCGTAGATGAAGAGAATTTTGAAATCGCAACTGATGCAACGCAACAAAAACGTGCAATTATTGCTGGATGGATAGATGGCGTACGCCTAATAGATAACATGAGAATGGGTGCCTAATGCTGCTAACTATTGATGTAGGTAATACAAATACAGTTTTAGGTATTTTTGATGGTGACGCACTAGTTCGTTCCTGGCGTGTTAAAACCGACCCACGTAGCACTGCCGATGAATTATGGCTTCAATATCGTTCTTTAGTCGAAGATTATGACGTCACAGGTTTATCAATTTGTTCGACAGTTCCCGCAACGCTGCGTGAGCTTCGCAGCATGATTACAGATTATTTTGCCGATATACGAACAACTATTGTTGAGCCTGGCATCAAGACGGGCGTCCCGCTCTTGGTTGATAATCCAAAGGAGATTGGTGCCGATCGCATCGTAAATACTTTGGCCGCACACACACTATTTGGTGGACCAGCAATTGTTGTTGACTTTGGAACTTCAACTAATTTAGATGTTGTCTCACCTAAAGGGGAGTTCCTCGGGGGAGCTCTAGCTCCAGGAATTGAAATCTCTGTAGATGCTTTGGCTGCGCGTGCGGCTCAGTTACGTAAAATTGAATTAATTAGACCTAAGAATGTAATCGGTAAAAATACTGTTGAAGCGTTGCAGTCCGGCACAATCTATGGTTTTGCCGGCCAAGTTGATGGATTGGTGGATCGCATTACTGCTGAGTTGGCCGAATCGTATTCTGGCAAACCTATAGTGATAGCCACGGGCGGTTTAGCCCCACTCATTATCGGTGTTTCAGAAACTATCGATAAGCATGAGCCAGACTTAACATTGATTGGGCTTCGCTTAATTCACGAACGAAATGCTTGAGTCGCTAGACTTCCCTTCATTATGAGCACAGAAAACCTACCCATCGAAGAAGATCTACCCGAGCAGTTGCGGATTCGCCGTGAAAAGCGTGCGGCGCTTATCGATGGTGGGGTTGAGCCATATCCAGTATCGGTCCCACGAACAAAGTCGTTGAAAGCAGTTCGGACTGAGCATGCAGGACTGGAAATAGATGTTGCCACCGGAATCACTGAGAGCCTTACTGGTCGCATTATTTTTAAACGCGATACTGGAAAGCTTTGCTTTGCCACTTTGCGTGAAGGCGATGGCACTGAACTGCAAGCCATGTTTTCATTAGACAAGATCGGTCAAGAATCAATTGATTCATGGAAATCAGATATTGATCTTGGTGACATAGTTTCCGTTACTGGAGAGATTATTACTTCGAAACGCGGCGAGCTTTCGATTCTGGCTAATTCTTGGAAGTTGGCTTCAAAATCACTTCGCCCATTGCCAAACGATCACAAGCCAATGTCAGAAGAAACGCGTGTTCGTATGCGCTATGTAGATTTAATCGTTCGGCCTGAAGCTCGCTCAAACGCTCGTTTACGTCCGGCAGTGATGAGCTCTCTGCGCCAGACATTTGCACAAGCCGATTTCATTGAAGTGGAAACTCCAATGTTGCAAGTAATGCACGGTGGAGCCGCAGCACGACCATTCAAATCTTTTTCAAATGCTTATGACATGGAACTATTTTTGCGCATTGCACCTGAGCTCTTTTTAAAGCGCTGCGTAGTAGGTGGCATAGAGCGAGTCTTTGAAATAAATCGTAACTTTCGCAATGAAGGTGCCGATTCATCGCACTCTCCAGAGTTTGCAATGATTGAGAGCTACCAGGCATATGGCGATTGGAAATCAATTGCTGAACTCACTCGCGCGCTAGTTCAAAATGCCGCTATGGCTATCGCTGGATCTCATGTTGTTACACATCATGATGGTCGCCAAGCGGATCTCGGTGGCACTTGGCGTGAAATCTCACTCTATGACGCTATTTCAAAGGGTGTTGGGCAGGAAGTAACTGCGCTTACTAGCATCGATGAGCTCAAAGTAATCGCAACAAAGCTAGGAATGAAGATTGATCCAAAGTGGATCACTGGAAAATTAGCTGAAGAGATTTTTGAACATGTGGCTAAAGATCAATTAATTGAGCCTACATTTGTTATGGGCTTCCCAGTAGATACTTCGCCGCTTGTTCGTGCACACCGAGAACTTCCAGGTGTTGCTGAAAAATGGGATCTGTATGTAGATGGATTTGAATTAGCAACTGGTTATTCAGAATTAATCGATCCAGTTATTCAGCGAGATCGCTTAGTCGAGCAAGCAACTCTTGGCGCAAAGGGTGATCTTGAAGCGATGCAAGTTGATGAAGATTTCTTACGTGCCATGGAGTTTGCCATGCCACCAACTGGTGGCATGGGTATGGGTGTAGATCGTTTGTTGATGGCATTGACTGGTCTGGGAATTCGAGAAACGATTTTGTTCCCGCTCGTAAAACCTGAAAGCGATTAAGCATGGAGATACGTTCTGCTCGAACGAGCGACATTAAAGGTATTCGAGCTTTGATTGATTCGTATGCACCCGAAGGTCGTTTACTAACTAAAGAGACCGTAACATTGTATGAAAGCGTGCAAGAGTTCGCTGTCGCAGTTGATGGCGAACGTGTTGTTGGATGTGGAGCGCTGCATGTGTTGTGGGAAGATTTAGCAGAAGTTCGTACAGTGGCAGTAGATGAAGCACTGCGAGGTCAGGGGATTGGTCATAAAATTCTTGATTCAATTATCACTCGCGCAGAAAATATCGGAGTACAGCGAATCTTTTGCTTAACTTTTGAAACGGAATTCTTTGGTCGCCATGGATTTGAGGTTATTGAAGGTACTCCCGTAGATCCTGCGGTCTATGACCAACTACTGCGCTCCTACGATGCCGGTGTTGCTGAATTCCTAGATTTGGAATCGGCCAAGCCAAATACCCTTGGCAATACACGAATGTTGAAAAAACTCGCCTAGATAGTGGGCTTTTCGGGCATAAAACCCCTATCTCTAGGGTTGTAACAGCTACAAGCTATCCACCTCGCGGGCTTTGGCCCCTAGGTATTAGGCTTCATGAATCGAATAAGAAGGAGTGAGCCCATGTTTGAGCGCTTTACCGACCGAGCCCGCCGTGTTGTTGTGCTGGCCCAAGAAGAAGCTCGCATGCTCAATCACAACTACATCGGCACCGAGCACATACTGCTTGGCCTCATTCATGAGGGCGAAGGCGTTGCAGCTAAAGCCTTGGAATCACTCGGAATCTCACTTGAAGGTGTTCGCGCTCAAGTTGAAGAGATTATTGGACAAGGCCAGCAAGCTCCAAGTGGCCACATTCCATTTACACCACGAGCTAAAAAAGTTCTAGAGCTTTCATTGCGTGAAGCGTTGCAACTGGGCCACAACTACATCGGCACAGAACATATTTTGCTTGGTTTGATTCGCGAAGGTGAAGGTGTTGCAGCTCAAGTTCTTGTAAAACTTGGCGCAGATTTAAATCGAGTTCGCCAACAAGTAATTCAACTTTTGTCAGGCTATCAAGGCAAAGAGGCAGTTACACAAGGTGGGCCTGCAGAAGGAACTCCTTCGACATCGTTGGTTCTAGATCAATTTGGACGAAACCTTACACAAGCTGCACGTGAAGGAAAGTTAGATCCAGTCATCGGTCGTGAAAATGAGATTGAACGTGTCATGCAAGTTCTTTCACGTCGTACCAAAAATAATCCAGTATTAATCGGTGAGCCAGGTGTTGGTAAGACTGCAGTTGTAGAAGGTCTTGCCCAAGCGATTTTTAAGAATGATGTACCTGAAACTTTGAAGGACAAGCAGCTTTATTCACTAGATTTAGGTGCACTTGTTGCAGGCAGCCGTTACCGTGGAGATTTTGAAGAGCGATTGAAGAAGGTTTTGAAAGAGATTAAGACTCGCGGTGACATCATTCTCTTTATCGATGAGATTCACACTCTTGTCGGCGCTGGTGCGGCAGAAGGTGCGATTGATGCTGCAAGTATTCTTAAGCCAATGTTAGCTCGTGGTGAGTTACAGACAATCGGTGCTACAACTCTCGATGAGTATCGCAAGCATGTAGAAAAAGATGCTGCATTAGAGCGACGCTTCCAACCTATTCAAGTAAAAGAGCCATCAGTTGCCCACACAATCGAGATTTTAAAAGGCTTGCGTGATCGCTATGAAACCCACCACCGTGTATCAATTACCGATGGCGCACTAGCTGCTGCAGCAAATTTAGCTGACCGTTATGTCTCAGATCGTTTCTTGCCAGATAAGGCAATTGATCTGATTGATGAGGCGGGTTCACGTCTTCGCATTAAGCGAATGACGGCACCGGCTGAGCTTCGTGAATTTGATGAAAAAATTGCCGATGCTCGTAAAGAAAAAGAGTCTGCAATCGATGGACAGGATTTCGAAAAAGCTGCCTCGTTGCGTGATAAAGAAAAGACTCTAATTCTTGAGAAGCAAGAAGCAGAGAAGAATTGGAAAGCTACAGATTTAGATAAGGTCACAGAAGTTGATGAGGAACTCATCGCTCAAGTGCTCTCTATCTCAACTGGAATCCCAGTTTTCAAGTTAACTGAAGAAGAAACTGCGCGACTACTTCGTATGGAAGATGAA
>CAFARE010000028.1_pt1 | contig 16734 bp, 20 predicted proteins | sample 7267901 | NCBI WGS metagenome assembly CAFARE01 (sample SAMEA6814012, study PRJEB35770) | freshwater metagenome | biome: Freshwater; feature: Freshwater reservoir; material: water | place: Czech Republic | collected 2016-04-20 | depth 30m m
CAATTGTGGGCTTATCGCCTACCCTTGGGGTCTGTTAACCATCCGTTTGGTTCACTCAGCATCTTTCACAAGGTGTGAGACCCAAACACGAATATAAGGAATAACTATGAAGCCAGAGATCCACCCAGAGTACAAAGACACCCAGGTAACGTGTGGTTGCGGTGAGAAGTTTGTAACTCGCTCAACAGTTGCTAGCGGTTCAATCTATGTTGAAGTGTGTTCTGTATGCCACCCGTTCTACACCGGTAAGCAGCGCATCCTTGATACTGGTGGCCGCGTAGCCAAGTTCGAAGAGCGCTTCGGTAAAAAAGTAGAGTCTAAGTAGCTTTCTAAAAAAACCGCATCGCAGCCTTAACGGTTGCGGTCGCGGTTTTTTTCTTTCTCATACGTTAGTTCTATAGATAGATAAGGAGAAGCCAATGACTAATGATCGCTTTGCATCAGCCCATGAAATGGTGCGCGAGTATGCCGAATTAGAAGCCAAGATGGCCGACCCGTCTATCCATGAAGATCAAAATAATGCGCGCAAACTTGGTCGCCGCTATGCGCAGTTGGGTCCTGTAGTCGCGGGCTTCAAAGCATGGAAAGCTGCCGAAGATGATTTAGTCGCAGCTAAAGAGTTAGCTCAAGTCGATGCTGATTTTGCTACCGAGATTCCCGCTCTTGAAGTCAATGCAGAAGCCGCAGCTGTAAAGTTAGAAGAGTTGTTATTGCCACGAGATCCCAATGATGATCGTGATGTTATTTTGGAAGTTAAAGCTGGCGCAGGTGGCGATGAATCAGCAATCTTTGCTGGCGATTTATTGCGCATGTATATGCGATATGCCGAAAAACATAATTGGAAAGTTGAAATCATCGATGCCACCGAAAGTGAAATGGGTGGATATAAAGATATTTCGGTTGGTGTGAAATCTAAAGGTGTACCAGCGCCAGGTGAATCACCTTATGCACGCTTGAAATTTGAAGGTGGAGTTCACCGAGTACAACGTGTTCCAGAGACTGAAAGCCAAGGACGCATTCATACCTCTGCAGCGGGTGTTTTAATCTTGCCGGAGGCTGAAGAGGTAGATGTTGAGTTAAATATGAATGATGTGCGCGTAGATGTCTATCGCTCATCCGGTCCTGGGGGACAGTCAGTTAATACAACCGACTCTGCTGTGCGCTTAACCCATATTCCAACGGGAATTGTCGTTTCATGTCAGAATGAGAAGAGTCAATTACAAAATAAAGAGTCAGCGCTGCGTATTTTGCGTGCGCGCATGTTAGCTGCTGCTCAAGAAGCCCAAGAAGCAGCAGCATCGGCTGAGCGCAAGAGCCAGGTTCGTACGGTTGATCGTTCAGAACGAATCCGTACGTATAACTATCCAGAAAATCGTATTAGTGATCACCGTGTTAACTACAAAGCTAATAATTTAGATGCCGTGCTTAATGGCGACCTCGATGACATGATTCAAGCCCTTCTCGATGCCGATAAAGCTGCACGTTTAGCCAATACGAATTAATTTTTCCATGGATATCAAGGCGATTCTGAAAGTAGCTAAATCTCAATTAAGTGAATCAGGAATCTCTGAAGTTGATGGTGAAATTTTATTAGCGCATGTATTAGGTCTTTCACGTATGGATTTACATAATCCAGTTTTAGTTGAGAATACAGTCAGTGCATTTAGTGACACTGCAATTATTGAAGAACAGTTTTTCACACTTCTAGACCGAAGAATTAATCATGAACCAGTTCAATACTTAACTGGTTTCGCACCGTTTCGTTATTTAGAACTTGAAGTTGGACCAGGAGTTCTGGTTCCACGCCCTGAATCAGAGTTATTAGTGGATGCAGTATTGACGCATATCAACAATATTTCTGGGCCAGTCAGTGTTATCGATTTAGGATCAGGCTCTGGAGCTCTAGCCTTAGCAATTGCTACTGAAGCACCACATTCACGTGTCATTGCCGTTGAAAAATCAGCTGAGGCGGTTTATTGGTTGAAGAAAAATGTCTCGATACATGCCGAAAATGTTCGAGTTGTTGAAGGCGATGTTGCCGATGTTCTGCCGGGCATCAAATGCGATGTAGTGATTGCCAACCCACCTTATATTCCAGATTCTGCGACTTTGCCACGTGACGTCGTTGGATTTGAGCCTCACGTTGCATTATTTGGTGGCCCAACTGGCATGGAGATGCCCGCACTTTTTATTGCTGCAGCATCTCGTTTGTTAAAGGCCGGTGGAATTGTGGTGATTGAACATACCGAAGAACAAGGGATTGCAATTGCAGGTGAGTTAGCCCTAGATTTTGAAGATGTTGCGCTCCATGATGACCTCGTTGGTCGTCCTCGATGGACAAGTGCGGTTAGAAAGTAAATCATGGGCAAAGAGATAGATTTAAAAAAAGGTGAACTTAATCGTCATGTAAACAAGGCGTTGAAGGCGATCTCTGATGGCTACATCATCGCGATTCCGCTAGAACATAGTTATGCATTTGCTTGTGATGCATTCAAACATGATGCAGTGCGCGCTATGCATGTATTGCGTGGAGATTCCTTGTTTACTGCAGCTCAAGTATTAGTAGGTAGTGCAAAAACTGCCCAAGGTGTAGTCCGTGAAGTAACTCTAGAAATTTCAGCGCTCATGAAAAAGTTTTGGCCGGGAATGCTGTCAATGAATCTTCGCCCACAAACTGGTTTGAGTTGGGATTTAGGTGACGACAATCAATTAGACCGAGTCAGTATTCGGGTTCCAAAAAGTAAGTTCGCTAAAGCATTGGTGGCAGAGAGTGGACCTTTAGCCGTCGCCAGTGCAGTACGAGTCGGCCGCCCTGTTCCAAAAGAACTCAGTGATATTTTCGTTTTGGACTCAGATTTAGCGTTTCAATTCAATAATGGACTTCTACGTAAAGGCCCTGCAACAACTGTCCTTGAAGCAGATAACGAAGGTGTGCGAGTCCTTCGAGTCGGCGCTATCTCTCTGGAAGCGATTCAAGAGATCGCTCCAGGAGCTACTGGACTATAGGATTGAGGTATGTCTACTTTCTATGGCCCAGATTTTGAACTCCTCACTCAACAAGATCCAGAGATTGCTGCTGTTCTCTTATCTGAGCTGAAGCGTCAGCAGACTAATCTGCAGCTCATTGCATCCGAGAACTTCACTTCTCGCGCAGTGCTAGCCACCTTGGGCTCTACGCTTTCGAATAAGTATGCTGAAGGCTATCCAGGTAAGCGTTATTACGGCGGCTGCGAAGAAGTAGATAAAGCTGAATACCTAGCGATTGAGCGTGCCAAGAGTTTGTTTGGTGCAGATCACGCAAATGTTCAACCTCACTCTGGAGCAAGTGCAAACATCGCCGTGTATCAAGCCTTTACTAAGCCAGGCGATACCGTTTTAGCAATGTCTTTGCCACATGGTGGGCACTTAACGCATGGCTCTGCGGTTAATTTTTCAGGTAAGTGGTTTAACGTCGAGTCTTATGGAGTTCGTGCCGATAACGAACTCATTGATTATGACGAACTCCGGGATAAAGCGATTGCTATCAAGCCAAAGATGATTTGTTCTGGCGCCACCGCTTACCCATCTCTCATTGATTTTGAAAAAATTCGCGCAATTTGCGATGAAGTTGGCGCAATCATGTGGGTAGATGCTGCTCACTTCATTGGTCTTGTTGCGGGTAAAGCCATCCCATCACCTGTTCCGTATGCTGATGTTGTTTCATTTACAACGCATAAAGTTTTACGTGGACCTCGTGGTGGAATGATTTTAGCTAAGGCCGAACACGCAGCTGCAATTGATAAATCTGTCTTTCCAGGCATGCAAGGCGGACCAATCATGTCAGCGGTAGCGGGAAAAGCTGTTGCATTAGCTGAGTGCGCAACTCCGGCCTATCAAAAGTATGCCAAAGACGTAATTATTAACGCTCAAGCCTTAGCTGCAGCTCTAGAAACCGAAGGAATGCGCGCAGTTTCTGGTGGAACTCAAACTCACCTTGCGTTAATGGATATACGCAGTACTGGAGTAACTGGAAAAGTCGCTGACGAAAGGTGTGGGGCAGCCGGAATAGTAATGAATAAGAATTCAATTCCATATGATCCAGAAAAGCCTGGGATAACAAGTGGTATACGCGTTGGTTCTCCAGCTACAACAACGCAAGGTATGGGAGTAAATGAAATGAAGCAGATCGCATCTCTCATTGCGCGCGCCATTGCAAGTGAGGATGCTGCCATCCATGCAGCAATTAAAACCGAGGTGCATGCCTTAACTGCACGCTTTCCTATCTATCAGGCGTAAAGCATGCGTGAATATTTAGTAACGCTGCTGATTTCGGCAGCGCTGTGTTATTTAATAACCCCGTTTGTTCGTGCCCAAGCAATTCGCTTTGGCGCCGTTGCCCAAATTCGAGGGCGAGACATTCACACAACTCCAACAGCACGGTGGGGTGGGGTAGCAATGTGGCTGGCGATGTCTGTGACTTTCATGATTGTTAATCATTTACCGTTAGTTGGAAAGTCATTTGGACATGAAGCGCAGGGGATTTTTCTAGCTGCAACAACCATAGTTTTACTAGGTATGGCCGATGATCGTTTTCAGTTAGATGCTCTGACTAAATTAACTGGCCAAGTCTTTGTTGCTGGAATTTTACTGATGTATGGCATTCAAATTCTGTGGCTTCCAATTAATGGTGTTATTACTTTGCCACCCAGTATCGGTCAATTAGTGACTGTTCTTATTGTTGTGATAACCATTAATGCGGTTAACTTTATCGATGGGATGGATGGCTTAGCTGCCGGCATCGTAGCTATAGCTGGAGTTGCTTTTTTTGCTTTTGCTTATTTATTAGCCGTTGATTATGGCTTTAGCCGAGCTGGTGCACCATCTCTTATTACCGCGGTTTTAGTGGGGGTATGTATTGGTTTCTTGCCTCACAACGCCTACCCAGCAAGGATATTTATGGGGGACAGCGGCTCCATGTTGCTTGGCCTTTTACTTGCATCGGCTGCAATTACTTTAACTGGCCAAGTCGATCCCAATGCGATTTCAGCTGAATCTTCGGGACCAACTCTATTGCCGCTACTTTTACCTTTCGCTGTTTTAGCCGTCCCGCTAGCTGACTTAGTACTTGCAGTCCTTCGTCGAGTCAAAGCTGGACGATCACCTTTTGCACCAGATAATGAGCACCTGCATCATCGCTTAATGAGTGCGGGTAACTCCCAACTCAAAACTTCTTTTATTTTATACATGTGGACTGCAACTATCGCATTTCCCGTAACAGTTTTAGCTTTTGCCAAATGGTGGGTAGCGCTTTTAAGCGCGCTATTTCTTATCTCAATTACATTACTGATGAGCCACAAGAGTAAGGTGGATGTATGAGCAAATCGAGCGAGTTTGAGATGTGGCGAGGCGCAGTAATTCCGGCGAGCCTTACCGGAATTCTCGTAACAATTGCAATGACAATTGCCCGCGGGAGCTCTTCAATTTTGGGCGGAGTGTTAGCTGAATTTATTGTTTTAATATTTTTTGGAATTCATTTGGCTATTTCAAAGTTCTCTCGCACGCTGGATCCGATGATGACGATGGTTCTTGTTTTAATCTCATACTTTGCGAAATTAATTATTCTTGGTGTTTTTCTACTAGTAGTCGTTAATATGGTTCCAGAGAAGAGTTTAGACCGCACGACTTTTGGGGTTGTGGCCGTTGCAATCACCTTTGCTTGGCTAGCGGGGGAAGTAAGGGCTTTTCTAAAACTACGTTTACACTTACCATTACCAGGTGATACCAGTCACAAGGCTTTTACTGAACAAGGAGATTAATAATGGCAATGAATGATGATGCCGCTTTTTGGTCGATTCTCGCCTACCTGATTTCTGGATTGGTTTTTTGGGGTGGAGCAGGGGCCTTGGCCGATCACTTCTTATCGACTCATTTCCTCCTAATCATCGGCTTGATTCTGGGTATGGGATCGAGCTTTTGGTTAATCTGGCTCCGCTTCCTCAAGAGCTAAACCAAGCTGTACGAGCCCTTTTGATCGGGCGGGCTGGACGTTGAGTCGTTTTGCATCTGTGCTGGGAAGCCTCTAAGTTTGGCCAATGCGCCCCCTTTGGGCCAATACGTGTTGGATATAAGGAGTATTGAATGCACACCTTGCTGAGCCAAGCCAATCCAGGCTTTGTTCCACCAAGTAGTGCAGATTTTGATTTTGCTCCAATTTTCGGAAATAGCATCCTGTTTACAAAACCGGTACTTCTAGTCTTTTTCTCAGTAATTCTTGCAGGAAGCTTCTTCACTCTCTCGGCTCGTAAAGCCGCTATCGTCCCATCTAAACTCCAATTTGCTGGTGAGTCGATTTATACCTTCATCCGTAATGAACTTGGACGAGATGTTATCGGGCCTGAATTTATGCGCTTTGTACCCTTCCTTTTTTCTCTTTTCGTTTTTATTTTAACTAACAATATTTTTGGCGTAGTGCCACTTTTACAGTTTCCAACTATGTCTCATATTGGTTTTCCAATTGGAGTCACGATTTTTTCTTACGTTACCTATCACTATGTGGCTATTAAGAAGCATGGTCTAAAGAAGTACGTAACTGATATCTGCTTTATGCCAGGAATTCCAAAGCCAGTTTATTTAATTTTGACTCCAGTTGAACTACTTACTTACTTAGTAACTCGTCCGCTCACACTTTCGATGCGTTTATTTGCAAATATGTTCGCAGGACACCTTTTATTGCTAGTTTTCACTTTAGGTGGAGAGTATTTACTCACAAGTGGATTGATCTTGAAGTTTCTGAGTTTATTCTCATTTAGTTTTGCTATCGGCTTGAGCTTCTTCGAATTAGGAATTCAAGCACTTCAGGCATACATCTTTACCCTACTAACTGCTCTATATATCGCAGGTGCGCTCGCCGACGAGCACTAGCACCTCAGTAAATTTGACCAAGCGACCGTTTGGCCAATATGTGAAAGGAAAGAGAAATGACAGGTACTCTCGCAATCGTAGGCTTCGGCCTTTCGACCATTGGACCCGGTACTGCTACCGGTTTGATTTTCGCGGCATACATCAGTGGTGTAGCTCGCCAGCCTGAGGCACGTAGCATCCTGCAGCCAATTGCATTCCTTGGCTTCGCACTTGCTGAAGCTTTGGCACTTTTCGGCCTCGTTCTTGCATTCGTTTTGAAGTAAGAATTAGCTAGAAACAACTAGGAGTTATACATGTTTAATCGATTTGGATTTCTTGCATCCGCTGAAGCGGGAGCTAGTCCTGTCATTCCTAAACCTGCAGAAATCATTGTTGGTTTCGTTGCCTTCGGAATCCTTTTTATGCTGCTTCGAGCTCGCGCAGTTCCGCGTTTCGAAAAGGCATATAAGGACCGTACTGAAGCAATCGAAGGCGGATTAGCACGTGCCGAAGTTGCACAACGCGAGGCCTCAGAAGCTTTGCAGATGTATAAGGCGCAGTTAGCCGATGCTCGTGGTGAAGCCGCAAAGCTTCGCGAAGAGGCTCGTGCTGAAGGCTCAGTAATTCTCGAGCAGATGCGTGCAACTGCACAAGAAGAGGCAACTCGAATTACATCTGCAGCGCGCTCATCCATCGAAGCAGAGCGGCAAGCAGCGTTCAACTCATTGCTTAATGAGGTCGGAGCTATTGCGACCGAACTTGCTTCCAAGATTGTTGGTGAATCACTCGATGATCAAGCACGACAGTCGCGAGTTGTTGAGCGTTTTCTTGCTGAAGTGGAGAAATCTAAGTAACCATGTCACTTTCATTAAAGGGTTCAAGTCGATCCTCGTTGGTAACAACGCGTGCACAGTTAGAGAAATTAGTCTCTCAACTTGATGCACCTGCTGCTGCCCAGGTTTCGAGCGAGCTTTTTTCGATAGTCACGGTTCTAGACTCTTCAATTGCTTTACGACGGGCGCTTTCAGACTTCGCCCGTGATGAGGCGTCAAAAGTCGCTTTAAGCAAGCAGGTCTTTACTGCAATTAGTAATGGCCAAGCATTCACAGTATTAGCGACAATGGTTGGGCTCCGTTGGTCTTCACCTAGAGATATAGGTGATGTTCTAGAACTTCTAGGAGTTGAAACCTTGTCAGTTGCAGTTGAAAAGGCGGCACAACTTGAGCAGCTTGAATCAGAGTTGTTTGCATTTGCCCAAATAGTCTCAAAGAATCCAGAGCTACGCGCAACATTTGCGCTTCGATCAGCAACTGAGGTTAGAAAGAGTGATCTAGTGTCGGCCCTCCTGTCTGGAAAGGCACTGCAAGCATCAATCGATTTAATCTCATTCTTAGTTGATCATCCTCGTGGAAGAAATCTTGAGAGTGGGCTCAACGAGTTTGCCGACATCATCTCTGCAAGAAAAGCCAGAATGATCGCCCATGTTGTTAGCGCTAGTGCTCTATCACCGGATCAAGTGAGCCGATTAACTACTGCGCTTACAAAGATGCTCGGTCATGAGATTCGCGTAAATGTAAGTATTGAAAAGGAAGTTGTAGGTGGTCTGTCAATTCGAATTGCAGATGAGCTCATCGACGGCACAGTAATTGCTCGCTTGGCACAGGCAGATCGCCTGCTTGCTGGTAAGAGCGCTTAAGTTTTTAACTAGAAAAAGGAAAAGGGAGAAAAAAATGGCGGAACTTACAATCCGGCCCGAGGAGATCCGTGATGCCTTAGCGACATTCGTTAAGTCATACGATCCAGGAACTGCGACTCGTGATGAAGTCGGTACTGTCAGTCAGGCAGGTGATGGAATTGCACGCGTCGAAGGTCTCCCATCGACAATGGCGAATGAGCTCTTGCAGTTCGAGAACGGAACACTTGGTCTTGCACTCAACCTAGATGTGCGTGAAATCGGTGTTGTTATTCTTGGTGACACAACTGGAATCGAAGAAGGTTCATCGGTCCGTCGTACTGGTGAAATTCTCTCTGTTCCAGTCGGTGATGCCTTCCTTGGTCGTGTAGTTGATCCACTTGGCCGTCCAATCGATGGAAAAGGCGAGATCAAAGCCGATGCACGTCGTGCTTTAGAGGTACAGGCGCCATCAGTAGTTGAGCGCCAACCAGTGAAAGAGCCGCTAGCAACTGGAATTAAAGCAATTGATGCGATGACTGCTATCGGTCGTGGACAGCGTCAGCTCATTATTGGTGATCGCCAGACTGGAAAGACTGCCGTTGCAGTTGACACAATTATTAACCAGAAGGAAAACTGGAAAACTGGAGATCCTAAGAAGCAAGTTAAATGTATCTATGTTGCTATCGGTCAAAAGGGTTCAACGATTGCATCAGTGAAGGCGGCTCTAGAAGAAGCCGGCGCGATGGAGTACACAACAATCGTTGCATCGCCTGCATCTGATCCAGCCGGCTTTAAGTACTTAGCTCCATACACGGGCTCATCAATTGGCCAGCACTGGATGTATAAGGGCGAGCACGTTCTCATTGTTTTTGATGATCTCTCAAAGCAGGCCGAGGCATACCGTTCGGTCTCCTTACTACTTCGTCGCCCACCAGGCCGCGAAGCCTACCCGGGAGATGTTTTCTACTTACACTCACGTTTACTCGAGCGTTGCGCAAAGCTCTCCGATGAACTCGGTGGCGGCTCAATGACTGGTCTACCAATTATTGAAACTAAGGGAAATGACGTTTCAGCATTTATTCCGACAAACGTAATTTCGATTACCGACGGACAGTGCTTCTTAGAAACAGATTTATTTAACGCCGGTGTTCGCCCAGCGATCAACGTAGGTGTCTCTGTTTCTCGCGTGGGTGGCTCTGCTCAGACTAAAGCGATGAAGAAAATCGCTGGCCGTCTTCGTCTTGACCTCGCACAGTTCCGTGAGCTTGAAGCTTTCGCAGCATTCGGCTCCGACTTAGATGCTGCATCAAAGGCACAGCTAGAGCGCGGTGCGCGCATGGTTGAGCTCTTGAAGCAAGGTCAGTACTCACCATATTCACTTGAGCGTCAGATTGTTTCAATCTGGGCAGGTACGTCAGGTGCACTCGATGATGTTGCTGTTGCAGATATTCGACGATTCGAAGCTGAGCTTTTGGATTACATCGGCCGCGAACGCAAAGCAATCTTCGACGTAATCTCTGAAACTAAGCAGCTTGAAGATGACACTGTGAAATCAATGGAAGAGGCTGTTGCAACATTTAAGCAACGTTTCGTGCCAACGATTGCAGCTGCTGCAAAAGATGCGCCAGTTGAAGCACTAACTGGCGAAGAGTCAGAGCAGATTACAAAGCATGTTCCTCCGGCGGTGAAGAAGTAACCTATGGGTGCCCAACTACGCATTTATCGCAGACGCATGCGATCTGTTAAAGCGACTAAAAAGATTACGAAAGCAATGGAGTTAATCTCTGCTTCTCGAATCGTTAAAGCGCAGCAACGGGTTACTGCATCGACTCCTTATGCCAATGAGTTAACTCGCGCGGTAAGTGCAGTTGCAACGTATTCATCGACCAATCACCCTTTGACAACACCAAGTGAAAAACCAATACGTGCCGCTATTTTGATTATCTCGGCCGATCGAGGAATGGCTGGCGCATACTCCAATAATGCGATTAAAGAGGGCGAGCAGTTAGCTACTTTGCTCAAAGAGCGCGGATTACAGACAACGTCCTACCTTGTTGGACGCAAAGCTGTGAACTACTACCGCTTCCGTAATCGTGCAATTGCCGGGTCATGGAGTGGGTTTTCAGATAACCCAACCTATGAAAACGCTAAAGAAGTTGCGGATGCACTCATTATTGCCTTCTTAGCTGATGCTCAGACCGATGTCGCTGGAGTCGATGAGATCCATATCGTCTTTACCGAATTTGAATCGATGATGACTCAGAACGCCCAAGCTAAGCGAATGTTGCCGTTAGAAGTTGTTGAATCTGCTGCCCCAGTTCCAGGCGGCTTACTTCCTATGTATGAATTCGAACCAAGTGGGGAAAAAGTGCTCAACGCACTTCTTCCGCGTTACATTGAGGCTCGAGTATTTAACGCGATGCTGCAATCAGCTGCTTCTGAGCATGCTGCACGCCGCCGTGCAATGAAATCTGCAACTGACAATGCCGATGAGTTAATCAAGTCGCTCACACGACTTGCGAATGCGGCTCGTCAAGCCGAAATTACCCAAGAGATCAGTGAAATTGTTGGCGGCGCAGACGCGTTGGCCTCAGCTAGTGCAGGGAGTGAATGATGTCGACAGAGACAACCAATAAGGGTCGCGTAGCGCGAGTAATTGGACCGGTGGTGGATATTGAATTCCCAGCCGATGCAATGCCCGCAATTTTTAACGCACTCAAAGCAGATGTAACCATGAGTGGTGAAACGCGCACATTGACGTTAGAAGTCGCCTTGCATATTGGCGACAACTTAGTCCGTGCGATCTCCATGCAACCTACCGATGGAATGGTTCGTGGCACCCCGGTTACTGATTCAGGTGCCCCAATCTCAGTGCCCGTTGGTGATGTCACTAAAGGCCACGTATTTAATACGCTGGGCGAATCACTTGATGTGCCAACCTCTTCCCTTGATATTAAAGAGCGGTGGCCAATTCACCGAAATGCTCCTTCATTTGATCAACTTGAGTCAAAGACTGAGATGTTCGAGACTGGAATTAAAGTTATTGACCTCTTAACACCATACGTAAAGGGCGGAAAAATCGGCCTATTCGGTGGTGCTGGTGTAGGTAAGACGGTTTTGATTCAGGAAATGATTTATCGTGTAGCTGAAAACTTCGGTGGTGTTTCTGTATTCGCCGGTGTTGGTGAGCGTACTCGTGAAGGTAACGACTTATTTTTGGAAATGACTGAGACCGGCGTTATTAACAAGACCGCCTTAGTCTTTGGTCAGATGGATGAACCACCTGGAACTCGTCTACGCGTTGCACTCTCAGCGCTAACAATGGCTGAGTATTTCCGCGATGTGCAGAAGCAGGATGTGCTTTTGTTCATTGACAATATTTTCCGCTTTACACAGGCAGGTTCAGAGGTTTCTACACTTCTTGGACGTATGCCTTCAGCAGTGGGATATCAGCCAACGTTGGCTGATGAGATGGGCCAGCTCCAAGAGCGCATCACATCTACACGTGGTCACTCAATTACATCGATGCAGGCAATCTATGTTCCAGCCGATGATATTACTGACCCAGCACCACACACAACGTTTGCGCACTTAGATGCAACAACGGTTCTTTCACGTCCGATTTCAGAGCTTGGAATCTATCCTGCAGTAGATCCATTGGATTCATCGTCGCGTATTTTGGATCCACGCTATATCGGTGAGCATCATTTCCGTGTTGCTAACCGCATTAAGCAGATCTTGCAGCGCTACAAAGATCTTCAAGACATTATTGCTATTTTGGGTATCGATGAACTCTCAGAAGAAGATCGTATTTTGGTAGGACGCGCACGTCGTATTCAGCGCTTCCTTTCTCAAAATACTTTCGTAGCTAAGGTCTTTACTGGACTTGATGGCTCATTTGTTCCAGTTACCGAAACAATTGCCGCCTTTGAAGCTTTAGCCGATGGAAAGTACGACCATGTTCCTGAGCAGGCTTTCTTCATGTGCGGTGGATTAGAAGATGTAGAGCGCAAAGCCGCTGAACTAGCAGCAAGTGTTGGAAAGTAAGTAGCAGATGGCTCTCAACGTCGAATTAGTATCTCCAACTCAGCGCGTGTGGTCTGGTGAGGCATCCTTTGTCTCTGCCCGCACGATTGATGGTGACCTAGGAATTTTGCCTGGTCACACCCCGCTTTTTGGTGTTCTGGTGGACGGTGCAGTCACAATTACCGGAGTTGATGGAGGCACCACTGATTTTAAAGTCAGTGGTGGCTTCTTATCAGTGTCTAATAACCGCGTATCAATTTTAAGTGAATCGATTGATAGCTAAATTACTTTAAATGGTGTTCTGTCTCAATCACTCGAACAGTCTTTGATTTTCCACGCATCACAATCGATTGGCTAACCGCGCCGTAACTTGTGTAGCGGATTCCCTTGATAAGTTCCCCATCAGTGATTCCGGTGGCAGCTAGAAAAACATCATCAGAGTTCACTAAATCTTTCGTGTGAAGTACTGGCCCAGATGCCTTTCCATCGATATGCAAGCGCCCTTGAATCGCACCACCAAGACAGATCATGGCGGCGGCAGTGATAACACCTTCTGGCGTTCCCCCAATACCCATTAATAAATCAATACCGGTATTTGGCCGAGCAGTTTCTATCGCGGCCGCTACATCGCCATCTTGAATTAAGCGAATTCGTGCGCCAGCTGCTCTGATCTCAGCAATCAATTGATCATGTCGTGGACGATTAAGAACAACGACCGTTATATCACTCACCGATAAGTTCTTAGCTTTAGCTACGGCTTGAATATTCTGGGCCGTTGAGGCATCGATATCTATAACGTGTGCGGCTTCTGGTCCAGTCACAATTTTGTTCATATAAAAACTCGACTGAGGGTCATACATCGTGCCGCGAGGCGACAGCGCAATCACAGAAATTGCACCATTCATTCCATTGGCAGTAAGGGAAGTACCATCTATTGGATCTACTGCTACATCACATGAAGGTCCTTCTTGGTTTCCGACGTGCTCACCGTTGTGCAACATTGGAGCACTATCTTTTTCACCCTCACCAATAACGACGACTCCAGCCATATCTACTGTATTAATCATGGCGCGCATAGCTTTTACTGCAGCATCATCGGCTAAGTTCTTTTCGCCACGTCCAACCCAAGGCGCTGCAGCTATCGCCGCAGTTTCAGTCACGCGAATGAGTTCAAGGGCTAAATTGCGATCGGGTGTTGGAGGCATTATTCCCGACTTACTTGTGCACCTAGTTGGCATAGTTGCTCTGCAAAGTTTGGATAACCACGATCCACATGGAAAGCTTGATCAATAGTTGTTTCACCTTCACTTACTAACGCTGCAAGAATTAAACCGGCGCCTGCGCGGATATCAGTAGCTTCAACGGGCGCGCCAGAGAGTTCATTCACTCCATCAATAGAGGCATGGTGGCCATCCACGCTGATGTGAGCGCCTAATCGAATGAGCTCATTGACGAACATAAAGCGTGATTCAAAGACATTTTCAGTCACAAGTGAATGTCCATCAGCGATGGCGTTGAGGGCAATAACCATGGGCAACAAATCTGTGGGAAAGCCAGGGTATGGAAGCGTAGAAACATCGATGGCTTGGGGGCGCGTATCCATCCGCACGCGGATTCCATCGGCGGTAGAAGTGACAATTGCACCAGCACTAGCTAGCTTTTCTAGCGGTAGTTCTAAATCTTGAGCACGAGCTCCATGAATTGTTATATCCCCGCGAGTCATCGCTGCAGCAAATGCCCACGTGCCAGTAATTATTCGATCGGCAATTGTGGCATGTGTTGTTGGATGCAACTGCGTTACTCCAGTAATTGTTATGAGCGGAGTTCCGAGACCTTGGATTTTAGCTCCCATAGAAATAAGAAATTCGCCTAGATCAACTAAGTCGGGTTCACGGGCAGCGTTATCAATAGTGGTCACACCGTTTGCTAATACGGCAGCAGTCATAATATTTTCGGTAGCTCCAACACTTGGAAAATCTAATTCGATTGCGGCACCGACTAAGCCATTAGGCGCTTCTGCAATTACATAGCCATGTTCAATATGAGCTTTTGCGCCTAGAGTTTCCAGACCCTTAATATGAAAATCTAAACCGCGTGAACCGATTGCATCCCCACCTGGAAGTGCAACTTCAGCCTGTCCAACTCTGGCTACTAGTGGCCCTAGTACATTTATCGATGCACGCATCTTTCGCACTAAGTCATAATCTGCTCGGTGGCCGGGAGTTTCTGGTACATCAATAGTCAGTACAGATCCTTTGTGCTCAACGCTGCACCCTAAGCGTGTTAACAAGTCCGACATAATATTTACATCAGCAATCTCTGGAACATTTGTGATCGTTGTTTTACCACTGGCCAACAAAGACGCCGCCATCAGTTTAAGGACTGAGTTTTTAGCCCCCGTAACGGTGACCTCACCGCGTAGGTGAGCCCCACCTACAACGCGGAAACGGTCTAGAGATGCCATGGCGGCAGTCTACTTATAGGCTACGGGCATGGTTAATTTAACGCGCATTTACACCAAGACTGGCGATGACGGCACTACCTCCCTAGGGGATATGAGCCGTACATCCAAAAACGATCCTCGCCTTGAAGCCTACGCAACAGTCGATGAAGCTAACTCTTCTATAGGTGTCGTGCTGTCAACCGATGAACTCAGTGATGATGTGCGCGCGCTTTTAGTGAGAATTCAAAATGATCTATTTGACGTTGGCGCTGATCTTTGTACGCCTATCGTAGATTCACCAGCATTCGAGCCTCTACGAGTTCTTGATTCACAGGTTGAATATTTAGAACAAGCAATTGATAAATATAATAGTGAGCTTGAATCTCTTCGTTCCTTTGTCCTTCCATCAGGAACGGCAGCTGCTGCGCATCTTCATGTTGCGCGAACAGTAGTTCGCCGAGCAGAGCGACGTACGTGGGCAGCCATACATGCATTTGGTAGTGGAGTGAGTCCTATTACGGCTCAATACTTAAACCGTTGTTCAGATTTACTTTTCGTATTGGCACGATATTCCAATAAAGCGATTGGTGATCAGCTCTGGGTTCCAGGAGCTAATCGCTAATTAGTTATTGGTTGATAAGTATTTGATGGTATTTTCTCAGTCGTAGAATCGTGATGACAGTTTGCGGTTATTCCAGAAACCACACGGTGAAGCTCTAGCGGTTCTTGACTGATTAAAAGGACCGTTGTTATTTGCCGCTTGACGGTCTCTCTTATCGTGGCTCTAATAGTTCCGTAAACTTTTTGAGTTTTATCATCATTCGAAGTCTGTCCAACAACTTTTGCATTGACATCCCACCAGGTGCAGCCGTTGAGCGCGGCAAGCTGGACTGCGCCGCACGAATATTTCTCACAGACCGGCACTCCATCAACTAATTGAGCTAGTTGGCGCGTTAACGCCTTGCTGTTAGATGCCGTACCCAAAAGTTCACGGGCTGATGGAATTTTGGCGTAAACCTCACCATTTCTCTTAAAGCCCTTAGGTGGCCATGTAGGAGAAGGCGATGGTGAGAGGGTCACCCTTTTTTTATGAATCATTATCGAGTCATGCGTTGGCTTCGGTAGCATCGCAGCGTTTGCGATAGGCGCACAAAGAGTGGCCACCATAATGAAGGCTAGTAAGCGCTTAATCGCGATCCCACTTAAATTTGCGAACCGAGAAAAAAACTCCGATCGCAAGCCAGAGAATCAGGATGAGGAAAGTTTTACCATTTTCCCAAGACTTAGCTACCTCTTGCGAAGCAAAAGAATCGGGTAGGAATACTGATCGCATTCCCTGAGTAAGCCACTTAAGCGGGAATAGCGCCGCAAACTGTTGCATCCATGTTGGCAACTGAGTGAAGATTAAGAAAACTCCACTAAAGAACTGCAAGATAATCACAATTGGTGAGACAACTGCCGATGCCCCACGGCCACTCTTTGGAACTATTGAAAAAGCGATTCCAAGTGCAGTAGAACATGCGCTTCCCAAAAGAGTGAGCCAAGTAAAGGTAATCCACTTATTAATATCAGTAGGCATATCTACGCCAAAGAAGATAGCGCCAAATCCAAGCAGCATAAGGATTTGGATAACCATGCTTACAGAAACCAGAATTGCTTTTCCGATGAAATAACTTGAGGCCGGCATTGGCGTGCCTCGTAACCGCTTTAG
>CAFARE010000033.1_pt1 | contig 15431 bp, 13 predicted proteins | sample 7267901 | NCBI WGS metagenome assembly CAFARE01 (sample SAMEA6814012, study PRJEB35770) | freshwater metagenome | biome: Freshwater; feature: Freshwater reservoir; material: water | place: Czech Republic | collected 2016-04-20 | depth 30m m
GGAAGACAACTAAATAGCTTTCCTCACTTCTACCGGAAACGGAGTGAGGGATTCGGTTCATCAGTACGTACGATGAATCGAGCGGAACGAGAAATCGTTCTAAGCCGAAGTTCGGATCGTCCGAGCTTCGACTAAACGAAAGGAAACAAATGTCTACAAAGACACTACGCAAGCGCATCGCGCTTGTAGCAGTATCTGCGATGGGATTTGGTCTTGTATCTACTGTCCCTGCATTCGCAGCTAACAGTACTGGTACGACATCAATAGGCCCCGTCCGTGTATCAATGACAGGCGCAACCCAGGATACAGTAGCTGGCGCGGCGGTTGTAATCACTCCAGATGCAGGATGGCTAGCAGCTGACTTGACTCTAGATGAAACTATTATCACAGTTTCGCTAACTACAGCACCTAGTGCTGCTGGTGAGTTAACTATTGCTCACGCACTCTACACAGCACAAGGTGCTGCAGTAAACGATGTGTCCGTAACTCTAGCTGACGACGGCGCACTGTATTCAGACGGTACAGATACAGCAACTTTTGCAGGAACCACCTCTGGACTAACAATCAACGCAAACGTTGCTGGTACGTATATTGGAACAATTGTTGTACTTGGTGAAACTGGCGGAGAAACACTTACTGCGCCTTTTACATTCACAACAACTGGTGCTGTTGCGTCATTCACTTTTACAAGTGATGTTGCCACTTCAATTGCTAGCGGTGCAGTTACCACTACTGTGACAGTGAAGGATGCAAGTGGTTCAACTACTCAAGGTTCAACTGTTGATACATTTGCACTAACAGCTTCTACAGTAGATGCTGCAGGAGCTACAGCTGCCGGTACATTTGCTTCGCAAATAGCTGCTGCAGATCTCTCTGATGGAACACAAGCTGTTGTTTACACAAACTCTGCAACAGCATCATCTACTTCAACTCTTACTGCAACACCACAAGGTACTCTTGGTACTCTTGGTGTTAAGACTTTAACTGTAACTACAACAGCTGCTTCTTCAATGGCAACTGCAGTTGCGACAGTTACAACATCAGCAACAGCTGTTGTTGCTGCTACAGGTAACGTTGCAGCTCCATCATTGACTGCTATGAATGCATATACAGTTGCACCAAGCCAGACCACAGTGACATTCAATGTCACTGGTTTGACTGCTGGAGCAGCATATACATATGACATCACAGCTACTCCTGTAATTACTGTTAACGGTTCGGCTTACACAAGCGGCGCTGATACAGCAGCAATTGCATCATCGACTGGAACAGCTACATTTGTAGTTGTTGCAACAACTCCAGCTGATACCAACACAATTGTTCTTGATCTAAACACAGCAGGAACAACAAATATTGCTGGTCAGGTAAACGCAACAGTTACTTATGCAGTACCTGTTTTCGCAGCTACTTTGTCATCACCTACAGCAACTAACTTGACTACTTCTGGTTCAACACTTACTTACGTAGGTTCTATTGCTGATCAGTTTGGTAACAAGCTAGGTGGAGCTACAGTTACAGCTACAGGTACAAATACACCTACGACATCTCCAACAACCTCAACAGCAACTACAACAAGTGCTGCAGATGGAACATTCACCGTCTCATTGACACCAATTGCTGCTACAACATCAGTTTCAACTGTTGTTTCAGCTGTTAAGTCTGGACTAACTAATGCGATCACTTCAGCAGCAGCTCATGTTACAAACTTGACTGCTACTGGTGTTGCAGCAACATTAGTCCTTACAGACAATGACACTGCAGGTGGAGCTGCTCTAATCGACAATGTTTCAAGTCGTACAGTAGTTGTAGCACCAGCTGTTCGCACAACAACAGGTGTAGCAACAACAGATAACTGGGTATCAATTACGCCACAGACAACATTACCGGCGTCAATCGTAAGCTCAATTACAGCTACAAACGGAATTCGTTTGTCGCTTACAAGCCCAGCAGCAGGAACTGTTATCACAACAGCACAGACTGCAGCAATTGCAAGTGCTGGTGGTACTACATTCTATGCAACTCCAACTATTGTTGGAACTGGCGTAATCACTGTTGTATCTGGTGGTCTTACATCGACCTTCACATTGACAGGTACAGCACCAGCAGCACCAAAGGCACAGATTGTTACTCTAACTGCTGGCACAAATGCCAACGGTAAGGCTGCATTCACTGTGACTACTTCAGATGTCTTCGGTAACGTTGTTGCTGCAGATATCAACATCACAATGTCAGGTGCTGGTTACTTGAGCAATGGTTTCAAGAACATGACACTAACTACATTGGCAGATGGCACAAACTCATTTGATGTTATTTCAGATGGTTCATCAGCTTCTGGCCTTACAGCAACAATCGTTGCAGGTAGCTACACTGCAGTTTCTGCAGCACAAGCTACAGCTCAAGGAATCTCAGCTTCAATTCAGTCAGCTACAGCATCAGTTACTGTTGCTCAGCCAGCTGTCGTTGCTAAGTCAGCTGAAGTTATTGCAACTGAGGCAGCAGCCGCAGCAGCAGCAACAGCAGCTACAGCAGCAGCTACAGCAGCAGCAGCTACAGCAGCAGCTAACGCAGCAGCTCTAGAGGCTCTAATCAACGAGGCAATTGACATGGCAACTGATGCATCAAGCAATGCAGATGCAGCTATCACAGCAGCTCAGGATGCAATCGCAGCCGGAGATGCAGCTAATGCAACAGCTTCAGATGCATACGATGCAGCAGTAATTGCTGGCGACAATGCTCAAATGGCAGCCGACAATGCAGATGCAGCAACAGTTGCAGCAACTGCAGCAGGCGAAACTGCTCAAATGGCAGTCGATGAGGCAATGAATGCAGCAGACATCGCTCAAATGGCGGTTGACAGTGCAGATGCAGCAACAGCTGCAGCAGAAGAAGCAACAACTGCAGCATCAGATGCTACAGAAGCAGCTATTGCAGCTGGATTAATTGCACAAACTGCAGTTGAGTCAGCAGACATGGCAGCAGAGATTGCTCAGATGGCAGCAGACAGTGCAGCAGAAGCAGCAGATATGGCTTCACAAGCACTAGATGCAGCTATCAATGCAGGTACTTCTGCAGATGCAGCAACAGATGCAGCACTTGATGCAGCAGCAGCAGCACAAGAGGCAACTACTGCAGCATCATCAGCAGCAGATGCAGCAGATGCAGCTACAGCAGCAGCACTTGATGCAGTCGAGGCAGCTAATGGTGCAAAGGATGCAGCTAACGCAGCATCTGATGCAGTTGCAGCTCTTGCAGCTTCAATTGCTACAGCATTTGCAGCAATCAAGGCTCAGATCACAGCGTTGACTAACATCATCGTGAAGATCCAGAAGAAGCTAAAGGCCTAATCCTTTAGGATCTTCTAAAGATCACAGCCGAGGCCCTGCTCCCACATTGTGGGGGTAGGGCTTCGGCCATTTTTATAGGTAGGACTCTGGTCTTATTCAGACAGTTCTCAGCAAATAGTTGTGTAATAGCACCATGACCGCACCTACTCGAATCTATAAACACTCAGCCGCTGGCACCGATTGGGCAGCCTTGATTATGGGCGGTGGTCTTGGGTTGACCTTGGCCTTGCAGTTAACGACGGTGCGAAAGAGTGATTTCACCTCTTTCTATTCGACGGTTGCATCTGTCTCACGCTTATCAGCTTTAGTTGGAACCTACTTTGCAATCATTGGAATCTTTTTAGTTGCACGTATTCCGTGGGTAGAAAAAGGCGTAGGCCATGATCGTTTAGTTACGTGGCATCGTAAGTTAGGGCCGTATTCATTATTTGCAGTTGGTTTTCACGTCTTGTTTATTACTTTATCTTTTGCCGGCCAAGATGGCGTTCCTTTATATGTAGAGCTGTGGAGATTGCTGACTACTTTCGATTGGATGTGGGCGGCGCTTGCTGGTTTTGTATTAATGATTATGGCTGGTGTCACGTCATATAAGAAAGCTCGCGCAAAGATGAGCTATGAGACGTGGTGGATTATTCATATCTATACATACGCTGCCATTGCAGCATCCTTTATGCATCAAGTATTAAATGGACAGATGTTTATTGGGCATCCACTTAACCGTGCTTATTGGACATTGCTCTATGTCTTAATGGCATTTTCAATTATTTATTGGCGCTTCGGAGTTCCGCTGGTGCGTTCGACAAAGCATTCGATTCGTGTTGAGAAGGTTATGGTTGAAGGTCCCGGAGTTGTTTCAGTAATCATGAAGGGTCGTAACTTACATAAGTTGTCGGCGCAGGGCGGACAGTTTTTTGGTTGGCGCTTTCTTACACGCGGTCACTTTTTAATGTCGCACCCATATTCGTTATCGGCTGCACCTACTGAGCATTTTCTGCGCATTACCGTGAAAGATTTGGGTGATCATTCACGTTCGTTAGCATTCTTAAAGCCAGGTACGCGCGTATTTGTGGAAGGCCCTTACGGAGCATTTACTGCAGGGCGCAGCACCAGACCGCACGTTGTTTTAATCGGCGGTGGAGTAGGTATTACACCGGTGCGGGCCTTGATGGATGAGTTCAACGGTGGCGTGCAGATGGATGTAATTTTTAGAGCATCGAAAGAAGAGGATCTAGTGCTGCGCAATGAGCTTGATTACATGGCCTTTAATAGTGGCGGCTCAATCCGTATCCATTATTTAGTGGGTCCGCGTAAGAACCATCCAATGGATTCGCGATCGCTGCGACGCTTGGTGCCACAGTTTGCAGATAGCGATATTTATATTTGTGGGCCAGAGCCGCTGGTAAGTGCGGTGCGGCAAGCTGCAGAAGGTGTTGGTGTTCCAAAGAACCGATTCCATGACGAGGCTTTTGCTTTCCACAGCGAATAAATATCAGACCAAGAATTATTACGAGAATGAGGCAACGATGAAGCGGGTCATGTTAATTGCAGGAGGCACCTTAGGGGGCCTTGGTGCAGTTCTTGCAATCACTCCTCCGCAACTTTCTTCAACGAGTTCATTAAATATCGGCGGAGCAGGTGCGGTAGGCATTCCTGCAACACAACCAGAGGTTATTAATACACCAACGCCCAGTGCGACACCAACGCCCAGTGCGACACCTACAAAGCACAAGCCTGCTGTGGTTCAAACATCAACACCCACGCCAACCCCAACAAAGACCGTTGAACCAACGCCAACAAAGACCGTTGAACCAACGCCAACAAAGACCGTTGAACCAACGCCAACAAAGACCGTTGATCCAACCCCAACAAAGACCGTTGATCCAACGCCGACATCAAAAGGTGTTACGGGAGTTTTTGTTGGCCCCTCGGTCTTTGTTAACTATGGAAATGTTCAAGTGCAGATAACTGTGAGCAATGGCCGCATTACCGACGCTATTGCGTTAAAAGCACCTAGCGGACGCAATGATCGTTATACAAATATGGCCATACCGATTTTAAAGAAGCAAACGCTGGCGGCTCAAAGCGACAAGATTCAAGGCGCATCGGGTGCTTCTTACACATCGTACGGTTGGTACATCTCGCTACAGGGAGCGCTAGCTAAAGCTGGTTTGTAAAGTACAACAATGAATCGAGTGCAGTCCGAAATCCATGTGTGGGGAACAGTTGTTTATATTGAGTGTTCATCATCGACCACAAGTGAGGCGCAGTTACATCAGGGGATTGCTCAAGTAAAAACGTATTGCGAACATGTCGATGAGGTTTTTTCTACGTATAAAGAAAGCTCAATCGTGTCTCAACTTCGGCGAGGTGAGATTGCAATTGAAGACTGCGAACAAGAAGTCCGCGAGGTGTGGGATTTATGCGCACATCTAAAATATTTAAGTGATGGAGCATTCGATCCGTGGGCCGTTAAAGGTGGATTTGATCCATCGGGTCTAGTAAAGGGTTGGGCCGCTGATCACTGCGCTGATTTATTAGTTGCCGCAGGTGCCCAGCACGTGCAAGTAAATGCAGCAGGTGATTTAGCGCTGCGTGGAGGCTTTTTAGATCCAGCAGATGGCCTTGTTAAGCCGTGGAAGATCGGTGTTGTAAACCCAGATAATCGCTTAGAAGTATTGAAAACCTTTGACATTGTCGATGGCGCGATTGCAACATCGGGCACGTATGAACGAGGGGCGCACATCATCGATCCTTACTCAGGGATGATTGCGATAGGGGCTAAATCAGCCACTGTTGTTGGACCTAATGGCGCCTATGCCGATGCGCTGGCTACTGCGTTAATGGTTGCAGGTCAGGAAGGTTCGAAATGGTTTACTCAGTTAGAACTTACTGAGTTTTTCGTGTGGGTTATTGAGCGGCATGAAAATACGGCGTGGAGCCTCTAGGGTATGAACATGAGAAAACGCCTGCATATACTCCTCGTTTTAGCTATCAGCTTTTCCTCTTTGGGATTAACGGCTGCTGTCGCTGCAGATACGCGCGTTATTGACGTTGTCGAAGTTACATGGCCCGGTGCACGTAAAGTTCCTTCCGATGCAACTGCAATTGCAAAAATTATTAATGCCGATGTGAACCCACGATGGAAATCCTTCACAACGTTGTATGGCGATACTAAAGATCGCACAATTAACTTTATTGCTGGAGAAGTCCTAACAACTCCTATTGCGATTGCCAGAAGAATGCCATGCTCTGGAATTGATTCAGATACGTTCATGAAGTTGATAAAGGCAGAGGCTTATTCACGTTTAGGAATCACCGATTACAGCAATCGATATTTGATAATCGATGCTCCGCGTGCTGGGTGCGTTTGGAGCGGGCGAGCACCACTAGGCGATGCCAATAGTACGTCAGGAATTCTTGTCTTACATGATTCCGATTCAGACTTTGTTATCGCTCACGAACTTGGGCACACTTTTGGTTTAGGCCACACAAATTTCTTGCGCTGTGAAACTGGCGCTTACGATGGTCCATGGGGCAGTAACTGCCAGGCAATTGAATACGGTGGAGCGATCGATGTGATGGGAAATGTTGATACAAAATCACCACTGAATACATATCACCAGTGGACTATGGGCTTTCTCGATGACTCACAAGTAAAGCAATCATGGCTTAATGAAACTATTACCTTGGCCCCTTCAGATTTTGCGAATGGAACGAAGGCGATTTATTTGCGTGATGGTAAAGCGGCGTATTGGGTTGAATATCGTAGGAAGCTGCCAGGGGTCACTTATGACGCTGGTCTAGCAATTTATCGCCTAGATCCTCCGCCTATTTCAGCCTTACAAAGCCCAAATCCTGAAGATATGACCCAACCAGAGTTCAGTCAGGCACTTGGCGTAGATGTATGGATGCTAAATCTTGATTCATTCACATATGTATTGTCGAAAACAAATGGATCAATGACCAGTAACACAGCCAAGACATATTCTGGCAATATCTCGATTTCAGCAACTGCAGTGGGCGATGGAGCTGCTGTAACAATTACACGTACTCCAGATAAAACACCACCCCCACTTCCAGTATTAGGCTCGACGAATTTTTGGCAGTATCCAGATTTTGAAATCATTCAACAAGGGTATGAAGATGCAGATACCGCCGTTGCAAAGTTCCAAGCAAAGATTGATGGTGTCATCAGTGACCTACCAACATCTATCACGTCCAATTGGGCCCCAACAGTTCTTAATCCTTTTAACGCACCACAAACTGTGCATGTAAGAGATTTGCCTGAAGGCTCCTATTCAATTTCGATTCGAGCAGTAGATGTTGCTGGTAATGCCAGTGAATGGACGCCACCGGTATCTGTAACAATCGATAGAGGCGCCCCCGTAGCACTTGCAGATTTTGAAACCACTGGAATAACCGATAATCAATACCAAGTTAAATGGGCAGGCGCTAAAGATGCAGGCAGCGGTCTGTGCATGACTAATTTTGTTAACGAAGAAGGCTTTATAACCCAACGCAGCGATGCAAAGACAGCGCCAGAGTTTGTCGTTAATTCAACTACTCCACTCGTTACAACTGCACAGGTTTTTGACTGTTTAGGAAATGGTCTCACTGGGAATCTAACAATGAAGAGCACGGTTACTTTAGCTTCCAAAGCCAGCCGATCTGGAAAATGGAGTGCTGCGCCTGCTTCTTATGGCCCTGATGCTCAAAAATGTACTGGCAAGTGCACCGCAACATTTACCCAGACGGGAAGAGTCAGCGTGGTAGTTGGCGCAGGAACTGCGGCGCTCACATCAGGAACCACGACTCTGGCAACGATTCCAAACTCAACGAGCACCAAACTGCGTATCGGTGCCTCTATCAATTTAAACAAAGCCAAAAAATCAATTCGAGTCACCGGTAGCAATTTTATTTTAAATGGCGTAGTTACAACAACTGGAAGTTTTACAAATGTAACGAATTTGGATCGTAAAGTTCCAGCAACGGATGATTCACTTACTGATAAGAAGCAGGTTGCCTTATCTGCATATGGATTTAATTCGGCAGACTTTAGTCAGGAGTGGACCGTCTTGCCTATGCTACGCGGTACGACACTAGAGGATCCAAGTCTTGATCTCTGCGGAAGTAACTATCCATCTGAAAGCAGTCGAATAGAGCGTCGACAAATATCGGTTACAAAGAAAAATAGCCCGTATGTATTTCTATCCAGCGAGGTAGTTAGATATTCATCAGTCACAGCTGCGCAAGCTGCAAAGAGTGAACTTACTAAATCGTTAACTCAATGTGTTGCCGATGGTGGGTATAAAGACTCTGCCGGCGCCAAGATTCCTTATGCATTTAATGCGCTGCCACCACTACCAATTGGTGTAGCCGCTGATGATTCACGTGTATTTGTGAATGCACAAATAGATGTCGGCGCAGGCGCACGTCAGCTACTAGGATTCTACCAATTCAACGGCGCAGTATTTACTGGCTTATACGTCATAGTTGATGGAGATAAGGCGATCCCAGAAGATCAGGTAAAGCGTTGGCTCAATGCCGCCGTACTGTTGGCTACTCGCTTAAACAGTAAGAGCGCTTAAAGCAGCTAATTCATCATCGGATAGGTCAACTACCTGGATGATTTCATGCAGCTGGGCCGCTGTTCTTGCCGATGCAATAGGTGTGCTGACTGTGGACTGTGCCCGCAGCCACGCTAAAGCAATCGCACTCATTGATGCATTGTGAGTTAGCGCCATAGCGTCCATTGCCTCTAGAACGGCAAAGTTTTTTTCATGCGCATATTCAAGTGCACCAGCTGCGCGCTTTGAATCTACATCGGTGACCCCAGGTCGGTACTTTCCACTTAAGAATCCGCGCGCGATTCCGTAGTAAGGAATATTGGATAAACCGAATTCGGCAACGGTCTGCGCCATATCGTTTTCATAGGTCGCACGATCTACTAAATTATATTTTTCCTGCACGGCAACATATGACGGCAGGTTATGTTCTTTGCTGATTTCAAGTGCCATGCGCAATCGATCTGGAGAAAAGTTTGAGGCGGCGATATACCGTACTTTTCCTTGTGCGATGAGTTGTGCATATGCACCGAGAGTTTCCTCCATCGGTACATCTGGATCATCGCCATGGCTGTAATACAGATCGATGTAGTCGGTTTGTAGTCGATTGAGGGACTCTTCGCACGCAGCAAAAATATTTGCCGGGGATAGACCAGGTCGAGTGTCCATCTTTGACACTTTAGTTGCGATAACAATCTCAGCACGGCTGTTTATCTTTTTCAGCCATGAGCCAATGATTGTCTCTGACTCTCCACCAACATGTCCATCGACCCACTGGTTGTATGCATCGGCGGTGTCGATGAAATTTCCACCATGGCTGCGATATGCATCAAGAACTGCATGTGATTCGGCTTCATCGGCATTGGAACCGAAGATATTGCTGCCAAGGCACAGCGGATGAACTACTAGGTCGGTCTCAGGCAAAGTAAGCATTGCGCAAGGCTACCGTGTTCAAAGGGCGCCACAATAAGGCACAATTGCCTACATGGTGCGGGCAATTGAGGGATTCACAGGGGGGCTCGCATGAGTATCTGGGTCTGCGGAGAAGTTCTTATAGATATTTTGCCAACCGGTCCGGTAGTCGGAGGCGGTCCAGCAAATACTGCGAAAGCTCTTGCACGGCTGGGATATGACGTTGATTTTATCAATGGTATTTCTACGGATAAATTTGGCGAGAGCGCACGAAAAGAGTTAATCAACGACAATGTTGGTTTAGCTCTGTGCTTAACCAGCGAAAAACCAACGTGTACCGCAACAGTTACTTTAGATTCCAACGGCGGTGCCAGCTATGAATTCCTTATCGATGGCACAGCTACTTTTGATTACAACTCGTCATGGCTGCCCGATCCAGAGCGATTAAAACCTTCGGTGCTTCATATCGGCACATTAGTAACAATCATCGAGCCATCAGCATCTGTCTTATACGACTGGGCAGTGCGCGTTAGTGAGTTCGCACCGATTGTCTTTGACCCCAATATTCGCCCATCCGTTATGTCAGATCGCGAAAAGTACTGCCTGGCCGTTGAAAAATGGGTTGGAATCTCATCAATCGTGAAAGTCAGCGATGACGATATTTCATGGCTATATCCAGATGAAACACTTGATGAAGTTGCTCAGCGATGGATTGCGGGTGGCGTTGGCTGCGTAGTAATTACTCGAGGCGCGCATGGCTTAATCGGATATACCGAGCATGGAGTTGAAGAGGTTGATGGAGTCAAGACAGTAGTTGTAGACACGGTCGGTGCTGGAGATACAGTCGGTGCAATTGTTGTAGAAGGCGTCTTACAGCATTCGGTGGCTGGCCTTGTCGGTCATACCCTCAATGCAGTTTTGAGTAAGGCAGCATTTGCTGCATCAATTACATGTTCACGTGCAGGTGCTCAACCTCCACGCGCACATGAATTAATAATGGAGTCCTAATGCAGTTTATCGATGATGCCGAGTTTCAAATCGCGATTGATGACGATAACGGTGCGCGTATCGTTTCATTAAAGTGGCGCGACAACGAGTTCGCCGTTCCATTTCGTGGCCAAGTGCATACGTCGGGTTGGTACTCGATGGCACCTTGGGCTGGGCGGATCAATGAAGGTTTGATCACTAATCCTGCTGGCGAAAGTTTTCAACTGCCGGCAACAATTGATCCACCGCACGCGCTGCATGGTTTTGGTTTGATCAGTTCGTGGCAAGAGATTGGCCCAGGACGTTCACTGTTACACCTACCGGCTCCGTACAACGGTGCAACAGTTGAGCAGCGCATTGAAGTTTTAGATGACGCCGTACGGTGGTCTTTGGAGTACGACGCTAATGGCTGTGATTTACCAGTGTGGATGGGTATGCATCCATGGTTTGCCCGCGATTTAGATCGAGGCGGTAGCGCTGAAATTGAGTTTGAAGCTACAGAAATGTTGATTCGAAACGGCGAAGGAATCCCAACAAGGGAACGCTCTAAGCCATCTGCCCCACCGTGGGATGATGCATTTACGGGCATAAAAGGCACCCCGGCCGTCGTTTGGGAGGATGTTGCACGGATCTCCATCGAATCCGATGCTCCGTGGTGGGTGGTCTTTACTGAAGACAGCGAAGGCGTTTGCATCGAGCCCCAGACCGCACCACCTGATGCTCAGAATTTAGGAATTACTGGCGAGGATTACATTGAAGCGTTATTTGTTTTCGAACGATTGGATTTGGATTAATCATGATAAATCGCACCCGGTTAGCAGAACTGCGCGCTAAAGAAGATGCACGCTTTTTAACATTGCACCCAAAGAGCGGTGAACACTTTGAAGCTGGTAAAAAAAATATGCCAGGTGGCGTACCAATGTCATGGATGGCTAAATGGCCAGGTGCATATCCAGTCTTTGTTGAGAATGCTAAAGGTGCACGTTTTAGCGATGTTGATGGCAATACATATATTGATTTTTGCTTAGGTGATACCGGTTCAATGACTGGACACTCACCTGATGCAACTGTTGCTGCGATTCGTGAACAAGTTGGCAAAGGAATAACGGCGATGTTGCCAACTGCCGATGCAGCGATTGTTTCAGGAGAACTTGCTCGTCGCTTTGATTTACCACTGTGGCAGTTCACAGTGTCGGCAACTGATGCCAATCGCCATGTGATTCGCTATTCACGAATGATTACTGGACGCTCAAAGATTGTAGTAATAGACCGTTGTTATCACGGTAGCGTTGATGAAACTTTTGCAACATTAGACAATGATGGAAATACAGTAGCCCGTGAAGGAAATATCGGTGCTCCGGTAGCCCTTGATGTGACAACACGAGTTGTTGAGTTCAACGACATTGCAGGTATGGAAAAAGCTCTCGCACATGGTGATGTTGCGGCGATCTTGATGGAGCCGGCCATGACGAATGTAGGAATTGTCCTGCCTCAGGCTGGTTATTTAGAGGCCGTACAAGTCTTAGCTAAAAAGTACGGCACGATTCTCATTATCGATGAGACGCATACGATCTCAGTTGGCCCTGGCGGAATGACGGCAGATCGCGGATTAAAGCCGGACTTTCTAACTATTGGCAAGGCAATTGCTGGCGGTATTCCGACTGGAACTTTTGGAATGACACAAGAGATCGCTGATTCAATTAAAAAAATGGTTGAGTTAGAGATTATTGATACTGGTGGAATCGGTGGCACATTAGCGGGTAATGCTTTGTCGCTTGCTTCGATGCGTGCAACATTGACGCACGTGCTGACTCAAGAAAACTTTGATCGCATGATTGATTTAGGTACGCGTTGGTCAGATGGTGTGGATGCTGCGATTAAAGAGTTTGATCTACCGTGGACGTGTAATCGTTTAGGTGCGCGCGGTGAATATATGTTTGGTAAATCTGCACCAGTAACCGGGGCCGATGCAAATAATGCTGGCGATTTTGAGTTAGAGCAGTACATACATCTACGTATGCTCAATGATGGCTTCCTGATAACGCCTTTTCACAACATGGCCTTGATGTGCCCAGATACAACTGCCGCCGATGTTGATGCCCATACCCACGCATTTCGCGTAATGTGTGCCGAACTAGTTTCTTAAAAGCGAAGGCCCAAGCGATGTAGCTTTCGCTAGGGATCTCTCTTGGGCTTTGAATGAATTGTAGTTATATGGACTGACAAAATCAACTGTGTACAACTCTGCTCAACTGTCAGATGTCCTATTCACAATGTCCTTATGCCATTTGTGGATGAATACGTTGAGATGCATCAACAATTTGAATTCTCATATTTTCTAATAGGACTGTTAGAAATCAGCTTGCGCAACAAAATCCCGATTACTCTGAGTGAGAAATGTGGGAGCAGCCAGCCATATTGGTACTCGCAATTACCCCTGAATGAACGTGGTCAGATATCACTAATGCGCGCACTTCAGATCAATAGGAAGTGCCCAGAGAATTATCTGCCACTCTCATTTTGGCGCTTCTTGCTGAGTAATAAGAATTATGGATCACTATGGTTGCCCAGTCTGCATCGTATTTTTCCCGAAATACCTTCACCAAAGAGAATGAACATTTTTAAAACAATTGATAAAAATATGGATACGGCGCTGAGATTAAGAAATAGTGTGGCGCATTTTAACTGCGACGCTCTCAGCACCATGCCTTACTCCCAAATGCGCGTTAAATGGTTACTTACCAACCTGGGAGTAGATAAGCAGCTCTTTTACCAGAGAGATTTAAGATGAATCTGAGGCGTAAACTCACCGGAAACCCACAGAGCTGATTGTGGCGTAACACAAGATAGGCATCTACTTTTCAACTAACCGCACAGATGTGTGGTTGTTATGGGGGTTCAAGGTGAAGGTATTACAGCGAAGAATTGCAGCAGTTACTATGGCTGGAATCTTTGGATTAGCAGGAATGTCTGCCGCTTCCGCAGATGTCACTGCACCAGTAGTAAAGAAGGTTGCACTTACACCTGAGCAGAAAGCAGCGTTTGATGCAGCTAAGGCTGCATTTAAAACTGCACAAGCTGAGCGTCATGCTGCGATCACAGCAGTTAAGGCAGCTGTCGCTTCAGCGAAAGGTGTTAAGGACGCAGCAATTGCAGCGGCTACGACAAAAGATGCACGCATCGCTGCACGTAGCGCTTTCAAAGGCACCGTTGCAAGTGCAAGAGCTGCAGTACCAGTAAAACCGGTACGACCAGTTCGACCATAAATACGAGGGTAAATGGAGAAGGAGCCAGTTCCTCTGGCTCTTTTTTCATTTCTACGTGTTAATTAAATCCAAGTGATTCGTAGAGTTTTAGACCTTGCACATTGTCGGCGTCCACATACAACATGGCCTCAGTAATTCCCTTAGTAAATAAGTAATTCATAGCTGCGATAGATACGGCTCGACCTATGCCATGGCCGATGTAGTCGGGATCCACGCCAACAACATATAACTCGCCAACTGGTGCTTGGTTAACTAGATCATGATGAATCTTTGTCCAACATGTGCCAACTAAGTGGCCATTTTCAGTAGCGATAAAAAATCCTTCTGCATCAAACCAGGATTCTGCAATTCGGTTTTCTAAATCCTGCATCGCCCAATTGCCTTGATCTGGATGCTGCGCAAAGACCTTGTTGTTAAGAGCTAACCACGCTTGTTTATGCAGCAATGGATCAAAAGTTTCAATTGAAAAACCATGATCGGTATCTGGAATTCGTCCTTGTAGAGTGCGGTGAATCTTTAAAATATGTCGCATTTTTATACGCGTTCGTTAATAGAGCCCTCTTTGCCAGCTGATGGCATTGTAAATCGATACCCAACATTGCGAACGGTACCGATAATTGCTTCAAACTCTGGGCCTAGCTTTGAGCGCAAGCGACGAATGTGTACGTCTACCGTGCGAGTGCCACCGAAATAGTCGTAGCCCCAAATTTCTTGCAACAGTTGCGCGCGAGTAAATACGCGTCCTGGGTGCTGAGCTAAATACTTAAGCAGTTCAAACTCTTTGAAAGTTAAATCCAAAACGTTTCCTTTAAGGCGTGCGGTGTACGTTGATTCATCGATAGCAACATCTCCACTGCGAATTTCACCTGAGTGTGGATCACTGCTTGCAATTGCTGCCATGTGTTTACCAACTGCTATACGAATTCGTGCATCAACTTCTGCTGGACCCGACGTGTCCAACATGACGTCATCGATTCCCCACTCAGCACTTACTGCAGATAGTCCACCCTCTGTTGCAATAACGATGATGGGACAGCCAAGACCAGTAGTTGTTAAAAGTCGTGTTAACGATTTAGCAGAAGGTAGATCACGTCGTGCATCAACGAGAATGACATCGACATCTGGAACATCTACAAGAACACTAGCTTCAGCGGGCAAGATGCGAACCTGATGCGCAAGCAAACCAAGTGCGGGTAGAACTTCCGCGCTGGCGCCAGACGTATTCGTAAGTAGCAAGACCTTGGCCATTGGTACAGACTACCCCTGTGAAATCATTGCTTCCAATCGTCATTGTGCTGACCCTGGCAACTGCCTATGGGCTTTGGTATCAACGTTCTCGCGGCACCGTTAAAGCTAAA
>CAFARE010000034.1_pt1 | contig 15398 bp, 16 predicted proteins | sample 7267901 | NCBI WGS metagenome assembly CAFARE01 (sample SAMEA6814012, study PRJEB35770) | freshwater metagenome | biome: Freshwater; feature: Freshwater reservoir; material: water | place: Czech Republic | collected 2016-04-20 | depth 30m m
GGCGCCGCAACCAGCATCCACTGATCCGGCGCAGATACGTAACTTCTGCATCATCGCTCACATCGATCACGGTAAATCAACTCTTGCCGATCGCATGTTGGGAATTACTGAAGTAGTTGAAGCGCGCAATATGCGTGCGCAATATCTAGATCGCATGGATATCGAACGCGAACGCGGAATCACAATTAAGTCTCAAGCCGTTCGCCTGCCTTGGCGCAGTGGAATCGATGGCGGCGAATACATCTTGAACATGATCGATACACCTGGACACGTGGATTTCACATATGAAGTGTCACGCTCACTTGCAGCTTGTGAAGGTGCTGTGCTACTTGTTGATTGTGCCCAAGGAATTGAAGCGCAAACCCTAGCTAACTTGTATTTGGCTATGGAGAATAACTTAACGATTATTCCAGTGCTCAATAAAATTGATCTACCAAATGCGCAACCTGAGAAGTTTGCTGCCGAGCTTGCCAAACTTATTGGATGCGAACCTGAAGACTGCTTGCGTGTATCGGGTAAGACTGGTGATGGCGTTAAAGAGTTATTGGATCAAATCGTTGCGCAGATACCAGCGCCTAAGGGAGATGCAAACGCACCAGCGCGCGCATTGATCTTTGACTCGGTCTATGACAGTTATCGCGGCGTGGTCACATATGTACGCGTGATTGATGGCCATTTATCTCCACGCGAACAGATTCAAATGTTTTCAACTGGCGTTCGACATGAAGCGCTAGAAGTCGGCGTCATCTCACCAGAGCCTGTTGCTTCAAAGGGCCTCGGTGTGGGTGAAGTGGGCTACTTAATTACGGGTGTAAAAGATGTTCGTCAGTCACGCGTGGGTGACACAATCACTTCATACGCTAATCCAACTAAGCATGCATTAGCCGGCTACAAAGATCCCAAGCCAATGGTTTTCTCTGGACTATTTCCATTAGATGGAGCTGATTTTCCCGCCCTTCGTGAAGCGTTAGATAAGTTACAGCTCAATGATGCCGCACTTGTCTATGAGCCAGAGAGCTCTGCCGCACTTGGTTTTGGTTTCCGCTGCGGCTTCTTGGGTCTTCTACATATGGAGATTGTGCGCGAGCGTTTGGAGCGAGAACATAACTTAAATCTTATTTCTACTGCGCCTAACGTTGTTTATAACGTGACCATGGAAGATGGTAAAAAAGCCCGTGTAACAAATCCATCAGAGTTTCCAGATGGCAAAGTTGCATCCGTAGAAGAGCCAATTGTTAAATCAACGATTCTTGCACCATCCGAGTTCATTGGAACAATCATGGAGCTCTGCCAAGAGCGTCGTGGAGTTTTACTTGGTATGGATTACATCTCAGAAGATCGAGTTGAGATTCGCTATGACCTTCCACTTGCTGAAATTGTCTTTGACTTCTTTGATCAGCTCAAATCTCGTACAAAAGGATACGCATCTCTTGACTATGAAGAAAAGGGCGATGCTGAAGGCAACCTAGTAAAGGTCGATATCTTGTTGCAAGGTGAAGCCGTTGATGCATTCAGTGCAATTGTTCACCGTGACAAGGCATATGCCTATGGTGTGATGATGACCGGAAAGCTGCGCCAGCTGATTCCTCGTCAACAGTTCGAAGTTCCTATTCAAGCTGCAATTGGTTCGCGCATCATTGCACGCGAAAGCATTAGCGCAATTCGTAAAGATGTTTTAGCTAAGTGTTATGGCGGTGACATTTCACGTAAGCGCAAACTCCTCGAGAAGCAAAAAGAGGGTAAGAAGCGCATGAAAATGGTGGGTCGCGTTGAAGTGCCGCAAGAGGCCTTCGTTGCAGCCCTTGCAACCGATGCTGACATTGAAAAGGTGAAAGCCGCTCGAAAGCTCTAACTATGTCGCTCTCGTTCTATGTTCATATTCCATACTGCATCAAACGCTGTGGCTACTGCGACTTTAATACGTATACGCCGTCAGAGCTCCAAGATGGTGCAACCTTAGAGATAGTTAGCAATGACTACATTGATGCGGTCTTAAAAGAGCTCGATGCTGCGCCTCTTGGTGCGGTGCCAACAATTTTCTTTGGGGGAGGAACACCATCTCTGCTTCCGGCCGATGATTTAGGGCGAGTGATTGCAGCAGTTAAGAATCGCAATGGATTGACTCCTGACTGTGAAATCACTTTAGAGGCTAATCCAGATTCAGTCACTCCAGAAAAAATGGCGCGCTATTTAGAGGTTGGTTTTAATCGCATCTCATTCGGAATGCAGTCAGCAAAGCCACACGTATTGGCTGTACTTGATCGCACGCACAATCCGGAGAATGTAAAACGTGCAGTTGATATGGCACGAGCTGCAGGCTTTGTAAGTATTAGCGTTGATCTAATTTATGGAACTCCGGGTGAGTCATTAGATGATTGGCGCGAGAGCGTCCAAGAAGCTTTAAGTTTAGATATCGATCACATCAGCGCTTATGCACTTATAGTTGAGACTGGTACTAAGTTAGCTGCACAAATAAAACGTGGTGATTTAACAATGCCCGATGATGACTTAATGGCAGATATGTATTTGTTATTAAATCAGATGTGTGAAGATCAAGGTTTGAGTTGGTATGAACTCTCTAACTGGTCCAAACCCTTGCATGAGTGTCGACACAATATTGCTTATTGGGAGAATAGAAATTGGTGGGGCTTAGGACCTGGTGCGCATTCACATATCGATGGAAAGCGTTTTTGGAATGTTAAGCACCCAAATGCCTATAAAGAAAAGCTTTTTAGCGGTCAATCACCGGTACATGAGAGTGAAGAGTTAACTACACAAGAGATGGCCCGCGAAGCAATCATGCTTGGAATTCGGATGCGTGAAGGCCTACAGATTTCATTGCTAGACCCGCATCAATTGGAGCTGCTTGGCACCTATCGTGAGAATGGATATATAGAGCTTCGTGATGACCGCGTTCTCTTGACTCCTGTTGGGCGCTTGATTGCAGATCGTATCGTCCGAGAAATAACTATCTAGTATCCTTGCCAACATCATGTCATCCCGCCGCCTAGAAATCCTCCGTGCAATCGTCGACGAGTATGTCGCAACGCAGGAGCCCGTAGGTTCTAAGTCCATCGCTGATCGTCATGGACTAGGTATTTCTCCAGCAACGATTCGCAATGAGATGGCAGTTCTTGAAGAAGAGGGTTTGATTACACAGCCACACACAAGTGCAGGACGTATTCCAACTGATCAGGGTTATCGAGTATTCGTTGATAAATTAGCAACAGTAAAGCCACTCTCATCTGCAGAGCGTCGGGCGATTGAAACATTTCTAGAAGGCGCACTTGATCTAGATGATGTTGTTATGCGAACTGTTCGCCTACTTGCTGATGTAACAAAGCAAGTTGCAGTAGTCCAATATCCGTCAATGGTGAAGTCACGTGTTCGTCATATTGAGTTAGTGGCTTTAGCTCCTGCACGTCTTATGATGGTTTTGATTACAGATGCTGGCCGAATCGAGCAACGCGTTATTGAACTTACTCAAGATGTATCTGAACAGTTCTTACATACACTTCGCGCAGCTTTAAATAACGCCATGATGGGCCACAGACTTCCAGAAGTTGCAGACCGCATTAGTGGCGTTCTTGAAAGTTATAGCCTGCATGAACGACGTGATGTGGCGATTGTTATTTCAACTGTGATTGAGATGGCCATGGAACGCCCAGAAGAGAAGATTGTGTTAGCTGGCACAGCTAATCTGGCGCGTTTTCAAGAGGATTTCTCTACAACCATGCACCCAGTTTTAGAGGCCTTGGAAGAGCAAGTGGTTCTTCTGCGTCTTTTGGGCGATACAAACCAGACAGTAAAGGTTCGCATCGGCCATGAACAAAAAGATGCAAATCTGCGAACAACATCCTTAGTTGCAGTTGGTTATGGAAGCGATGACAACTCACTTGGTGCTCTAGGAGTTATTGGGCCCACCCGTATGGACTACGCAGGTTCTATGGCTGCCGTCTCTGCAGTGGCTCGTTATGTCGGACAATTTATTAACGAGGGCGCATAAGTGGCAGATCATTACCAAACGCTAGGTGTCTCTCGTGATTCATCGGCCGATGAAATCAAACGTGCATATAGAAAATTGGCTCGTGAGCTTCATCCAGATGTAAACCCTGATCCTAAAGTACAAGATCAATTCAAGGAGATCACTGCTGCGTATGAGACGTTGAGTGATCCCAAGAAACGTCAGAACTACGACATGGGCGGTAGCAGCTTCGGTGGCGGAGCTAACTTTGGTGGTGGCTTCAGCGACATCATGGATGCATTCTTTGGCGGCGGCGGATCTCGTGGACCACGTCCACGTATGCGTGCTGGACAAGATTCACTGATTCGTATTCAAGTTGATTTACATGAAGCCTGCTTTGGCGTAGAGCGCGAAATCAGTGTTGAGAGTGCGGTTGTTTGCCCTAAGTGCACCGGTACTGGTTGCGTTGATGGGGGGGAACCCATCATGTGTCAAGTGTGTAAGGGTCGCGGAGAAACGCAGCAAGTAGTTCGCTCTGTCATTGGGCAAGTAATGACGTCACGTCCATGTGGACCTTGCTCTGGTTATGGAAGTGTTATTCAGAATCCTTGTCGTGAGTGCGCAGGTGAAGGTCGAGTGCGTTCACGACAAAATATCACTGTAAAAATTCCAGCAGGCGTTGAGACTGGTAATCGAATTCAACTAACAGGTCGCGGAGAAGTTGGGCATGGTGGTGGTCCAGCAGGTGATCTATACGTAGAAATCGTGGAATCTGAGCATGATTATTTGATCAGAGAACATGACACGTTACATATGTCGCTCTCACTCTCTATGTCTGCCGCTGCACTTGGAACTACTGTCACTGTTGAATCACTTGATGGTCCGGTTGACGTTCAGATTAAATCTGGAACACAAAGCGGAACTCCTGTAGCAATTAAGGGCAAGGGAATGACTCGACTTCGCCATGGTGGTCGTGGAGATTTAGTGGTCCACGTTGAGGTGCAGACACCTAGTAAGTTGAACCGTGAAGAAGAAGAGTTAATGAAGAAATTTGCAGAACTACGGGGTGAAAAGTCGGGGGATGCGCACGTGAAGAGCCATGATGGCAGCATCTTTTCAAAGATCAAGGGAGCGTTTACTAAGTAATGCTCACACTATTTTTTGTTGATGATCTTCCAACTCAGATCGGTTCACTGTACGAATTTGATAGCGAAGATGCCCATCATGCTGTTCGAGTACTGCGCATGGCAGCTGGAGATACTTTTATGTTGGCCGATGGAACTGGTGCGTGGAGCCAAGTAAAAGCCTTTGCTGTAAAAAAGAAATCAATGGAAGTTGAAGTAATTGCAAGTGGTTTCCAAGAAGCCCTTCCGACAACAATTACTGTTGTTCAAGCTTTACCTAAAAGTGATCGTGCAAAAGAGGCGATAGAGCTGCTTACCGAAGCTGGTGTAGATCGCATTGTCCCTTGGGCATCATCTAGAAGTATTGGAAAAGCATCAGATAAGTTTTCGGTAACTGCACGCGAGGCTAGCAAGCAGTCTCGGCGCCTTCGTATTCCTGAAGTCACTGATATTGCAACTACATCCCAAATTTGTGAAGCTATAGCGTTAAGTGATCTCGCAATCGTTTTTCATGAGAGCGCGGAGATGAAACTAAGTGATTGCATCTCATCGCATAACGTCGCACACTTACTGATTATTATTGGACCCGAAGGCGGAATCACGCCGACTGAAATTGATGAATTCAAAGCCGCTGGAGCCAAGGTTGCGCTGATGGGTAGACCAATTTTACGTTCGGCACATGCAGGAATCGCTGCAGTCGCTGCAATTTCAGCACTCCTAAAGGTATGGTGATTGCGTGATGTCACAACCCGAATGCTTATTTTGCAGAATAGTGAGTGGAGATATTCCTGCCGACTTGCTTATTAAAACCACACACGTTGTCGCATTTAACGATATTGATCCGCAAGCACCGACGCATGTTCTCATCGTGCCAACCCAGCACTGTGAGAATGCTGGCGAACTTGCCGCGACCTCACCAGAAGTCCTAGCCGAGCTCTTTACGACTGCCAGCCAGATTGCCGCATCACGTGGGTTGAGCGGGTATAGAACCGTCTTTAACACCGGGGCCGAAGCAGGACAGAGCGTTTTTCACGCTCACCTGCACCTCATTGGGGGCCGTGCACTGGCTTGGCCACCCGGTTAAAGATAGATTTATCCTCAATGGAGCGCACACTTATAACGGTACCTATTGCTATACCCATGGTTGCACTCATCGGCCCTCATGATGACAATTTGCGCGCAGTCGAAGCTGCATTCCCATCGGTCAACATTACCGTTCGCGGAAATGAAATTACTTTGCGTGGGCCACATATAGATTGCCAAAATCTAGAAAATCTCTTTGCGGAGTTAATGGTTGTTATACGTTCCGGAAATACTCTTACCGCCGATGCAGTTAATCGCTCAATTGCGATGCTAGAAACGCAACCAGTAGATCATCCAGCAGAGGTTTTATCACTCAATATTGTGAGCAGTCGTGGCCGAACAATTCGCCCAAAAACTGCAAACCAAAAAAGATATGTCGATGCAATTGAAGATCACACCATTACTTTTGGAATTGGTCCTGCCGGTACCGGTAAAACTTATTTAGCGATGGCAAAGGCCGTTGCAGCTTTGCAGAGCAAGCAAGTTAATAGAATTATTTTAACGCGACCTGCGGTAGAGGCCGGAGAACATTTGGGCTTCTTGCCTGGAACTCTTAGCGAAAAAATTGATCCATACTTACGGCCGTTGTTCGACGCCCTTCATGACATGATCGATATCGATACTGTGCCACGCTTAATGCAATCGGGGGTTATTGAAGTTGCTCCGCTTGCATATATGCGTGGTCGTACGTTAAATGATGCATTTATTATTTTAGATGAAGCGCAAAATACGACTCCAGAACAGATGAAAATGTTTTTAACCCGTCTGGGATTTGGATCCAAAATGGTTGTGACTGGCGATGTCACACAAATTGATTTACCTAATGGGCAACATTCGGGCTTACGTGTAGTAAGAGATATTCTTAAAGATATTGACGATATTGCTTTCCTAGAACTCACCGCTGAGGACGTAGTTCGACACCGTTTAATAGGTGACATTGTGAAGGCCTATGACCGCTTTGATGAGCAGCGTCAATCGTTACGTCCGATTCGGCAATAAATGACTATTGAAGTAACAAATACTTCAGGGCAGTTAGTTCCAACTCTGGAAATAACCTCCCTTATGGAGTTTGCCATGAAGGCCCTGAAACTTAATCCAGAGTGCGATCTAGCTATCGGTTTTATTGAAGATGAGGCCATGACTGAACTTCACATTAAATGGATGGATGAACCCGGAAGCACGGATGTTCTTTCATTCCCCATGGATATGCCGGAGTTCGAAGGCGATATCGTCACACTTGGCGACATTGTTATTAGTCCTACTTTTGCGGCAGCTCAAGCAAAAACAGCTGGCCACTCCAGCGAGCATGAAATATATATTCTGGCTACACATGGACTTCTCCACATTATTGGTTATGACCATGCAGAACCTGAAGAGGAACGTGTGATGTTTGCCCTTCAAGAAGAAATAGTAGAAAACTGGAAGAAACAATGAGCCCCGCAGCAATAGTAAGCATCATTGCACTCTTAGCTTTTGCTGGCTTTCTTGCAGCAAGTGAATCGGCTTTGACCTCTATTTCGCGTATCGTCGTAGAAGAGTTAGAAGGAAAGCGCGGGGGAGCTCTGCTGCGCAAGTACAGCGCCCAACCTGCCCGCTATCTCAACGTAATTTTATTAGTTCGAAAGCTCTGCGAATTAACTGCCACAGTCCTACTTGCCTCAATCCTGCTGCGCAACTATTCATCCGCCCAGGCCATGGCATTAACGGTAGCGATCATGGTCGTGCTTTCTTATGTAGTTGTAGGCGTTGGACCACGAACACTCGGCAAGCAACAGCCTCATAAATATGCTCGATACGGAATCATTGTTGCCTACGGCTTAGCATTTTTGTTGGGACCAGTAACTAAGTTGCTGATAACAGTGGGTAATGCGATTACACCAGGTAAGGGATTTAGATCTGGTCCATTTACATCAGAGGCAGAGTTACGTGATTTAGTAGACCAGGCACATGAGCGCGGCTTAGTGGAATCTGATGAGCACGAGATGATTCACTCAGTATTTGAGCTCGGTGACACTCTGGTACGAGAACTTATGGTTCCGCGCACAGATATGGTGTGGATTGAACGCGATAAAACCCTGCGACAAGGTCTTTCATTGGCACTTAGATCAGGATTTTCTCGAATCCCGGTTGTTGGAACTGGTCCAGATAACATCATCGGAATTGTCTATGTTAAAGATTTAGCTAAGCGAGCTTTAGATCATCATGAAGCTGAGCAGACTGAAAATATTGAACAGCACATGCGTCCTGCCAACTTTATTCCAGAGATTAAAATGGCAGATGAGCTCTTAAAAGAGATGCAACGCGATCAAATCCACTTAGCAGTCGTTGTTGATGAGTATGGCGGAACAGCTGGAATCATTACTATCGAAGATATAATCGAAGAAATCGTTGGCGAGATTGAAGATGAATTTGATGATGGTGAAGATAACTTCACTTGGTTATCTGCCGATAAAGCTCGAGCTAATGCAACATTGCATATTGAAGATTTGGCCGATGAGTTAAAGATCGAGATTAACGAATCTGATTTTGAAGACGTTGACACGATCGGCGGGCTGATGGCTCAAAAATTAGGCAGAGTGCCTATTGCGGGAAGCACAATCTCTTTGGAAGGTTGGTCTATTACTTCTGAACGCCCACTGGGTCGCCGGCGCAGAATCAGCAGTGTCCTCATTGAACGGTTAGAGAAAGAGATTGAAGACCACGAATAAGAGATAGAATCGGCCAATGCGCATAGTCCGATTCTCTCCGGGTCCAGATTCAGGCTTAGGGACCGATCCGCTTTTTGGTGTCCTTGAGGACGACTCTACGATCTCAGTCATTACTGGTGATCCCATTTATTCAGGTATCACTAAGACTGCAGCTTCAGTTGCCTTGGATAAAGTTCGTTTACTGGCACCAGTGATTCCACGTTCAAAGGTTGTCTGTGTTGGCAAGAATTATGCTGACCATGCTGCAGAAATGGGTGGAACCGTTCCAGAAGAGCCAATCATCTTTTTAAAGCCAAATACTTCAGTAATTGGGCCCAATGACACAATCGTGTGGCCGGATATGTCAGAACGCATCGATCATGAATCTGAATTGGCAATTGTTATTGGACGCTTATGTAAAGACGTTCCTATCGAGCGTGTAAATGATGTTATTTTTGGTTACACAATCGCTAACGATGTTACGGCGCGAGATTTACAGAAGAAAGATGGACAGTGGACGCGCGCTAAGAGCTTTGATACTTTTTGCCCGATTGGTCCCTGGATCGATACTGATTTCATCCCTGGCACACAGAAAATTACCGCAACTGTTAATGGCGACATGAAACAATCTGCACAGTTAAGCGACATGATTTTTAATGTTCCCTACATTATTAACTTTGTCTCGCGCGTAATGACATTATTGCCGGGCGATATTATTTTGACTGGTACGCCGGCAGGTATTGGTCCAATGGTGGCAGGTGGCACCGCGACTATGACAATTGAGGGCCTCGGGGAATTAACGAATAAAGTGAGCAGAAATTGAGCAAAAAAGTAAAGGTCCGCTTTGCGCCATCACCAACAGGTGACTTACATGTTGGAAATATTCGCACAGCCCTATTTGATTGGGCATATGCGCGTCATACTGGTGGAACATTTCTCTTTAGAATCGAAGACACCGACACAACACGTGTAACCGACGAATACATCAACGCTGCAATCGATACGTTGAAGTGGTTAGGTCTTGATTGGGATGAGGGCCCAGAAGTTGGGGGAGAGAACGGACCATATCTACAGTCCAAGCGTTTAGATATTTATTCACATTGGGCAGCAAAGTTCATCGAACAAAAAGATGCCTATTTCTGTTACTGCTCGCCAGAAGAGCTTGAGGCAGTACGCGAGCAACAACGTGCGGCCAATGAAGCCCCTGGCTATAACGGACACTGCCGTGACTTAACCCCAGAGCAGATTGCAGCATTTAAAGCCCAAGGTCGTGCTGGCGTGGTCCGTATGCGTATGCCTGATGGCGGCACAACATTTAATGACCTAATCCGCGGTGAAATGGCCTTTGATCACAAGTTTGTTCCGGACTTTGTTTTAGTGCGTGCCGATGGTTCACCGCTCTACACCTTGGCCGTTGCCGTGGATGATATTTTAATGAAAGTCACACACGTTTTACGTGGTGAAGATTTACTATCTTCGACACCACGCCAGATACGTGTGTATCAAGCGATGGGAGTTGCGCTGGAGGACTATCCAGTTTTTGCGCACCTTCCATTTGTTATGGGTGCTGATAATGCAAAACTTTCTAAGCGCAACGGTGAGGTTTCGATTGCTTGGTATCGCGATAAAGGTTTCTTGCCTGAAGCGATCTGTAACTACTTGGCTTTGCTTGGCTGGTCTCCTGGAGATGATCGTGAAAATGTTACGATGAAAGAGCTCTGCGAACTATTTACTGTTGAAAAAGTAAATAGTTCACCTGCGCGCTTCGACATGAAAAAACTTGAAGCAATCAATGGAGACAAGATTCGTGCGCTTACTATTGATGAATTCCTTACATGGGCCTTGCCATTTTTGACTAAAGCAAAAGTGATCACTGGAACTGCCGATGAAATAGCTCTAGTAAAGCGAGCTCTTCCAATTATTCAAGAGCGCATAGTTATGTTTAGCGAGATTCCAGCGATGTTGAACTTTCTCTTTGTAAAAGAGTTTGCAATTGAGGCAGAAAGCCTTCCCAAGGTCACAGATTCTGGCGCTAAAGATGTTTTGAAGCGATCCTTAAAAGAGCTTGAGCCACTTGATGATTGGTCTCACGCAGCTATCGAAGCTGCACTACGTTCCTCCCTCATCGAAGAGATGGGATTAAAGCCCCGCATTGCTTTCGGCGCCGTCCGGATTGCAACTACAGGCAGCACGATTTCGCCACCGCTCTTTGAATCAATGGAATTACTGGGTAAAGAGGCCTCTTTATCGCGAATTTCGGCGGCATTGGCACTGTGATTGCGCTGGTATTCTTTGCCATTGCAGTACAAGTATAAAAAACTTGGGGTATGGGGTAATTGGCAGCCCTGCTGATTCTGGTTCAGTAAGTCTAGGTTCGAGTCCTGGTACCCCAGCGAACTACAACTAAATATGTTTTGTCCTAGTAATACAAAGATTTAAGGCACGGCCCCGTCGTCTAGCGGCCTAGGACTCTGGCTTCTCAAGTCAGCTACGAGGGTTCGAATCCCTTCGGGGCTACGTATGGTTTCATTGCTGAAAGTGCTTCCCGCATTCATCGCTACTGCCTTTTTATTGGCGTTGGTTCCAGGTCAGACCGTTGCAATGATCTTGCGTCAAGCAATCGTCGGTGGATCGAGAGTTGCATTTACTACCTTGCTTGGTACCAGCGGAGCACTAGTTGTCTGGGGTGCAGCATCTGCAGTCGGACTGTCTCAAATATTTGCGCATTCACACACCGCATATACGGCACTTAAATATTCAGGCGTTGCCTTTCTAACTTTTCTAGCACTCCAAACTTTGTGGTCTCTACGAAAAGAGTATGGAAAGTTTGATTACGATGGAACTGCAAAAACAGGGCTCGGACCAGCGTTTCGACTGGGATTGATTACTAACTTAACAAACGTGAAAGCCGCAGTTTTTGCCGTCGCCTTTATTCCACAATTCGTTCCGTCTAATTTTAATTTAGGGTGGGGAATTTTTATTCTCTCAATTTTTTGGGCACTGACTTCAGCATCATGGTATTCATTTCTCATTAGCATCATTGGTCGAGCTACCACCACTTTGGCAAAGCCCCGAGTAAGGCGCATACTTACGGGCTTATCGGCGTTAGGTATTCTTTTTCTAGCAGCAACGTTGTTGCTCACATCTCCACGATAAACCTGCTAGGTAGCCTTAACCTGCAAGTTCAAGAGGCCAAGCATCATTTGGAGATGAGCTCAGGGGTAAGTTCTTTCCACCCTTAGCTCTCAATGAGATAAAGGTCAGGACATCTTTACCGTTAATTTTCTTGCTATGACTCAGCCGTATCTTTACATCGGCGTAGTAAAGAGTGCCGTCTGCGCAATCAGGTGAGCAGTCATTTATTTGATACTTGCCTTTGCCCGTTGCACCTTGTGTGCTCCAAGATTCCCACTCAATTGCGCTGATTAAGACCCCTCCGTCGGCACAAAACTTGAGTATTGCCGTTGGCTTGTAATCCACAATTCCACAGTTAGTGACATAAACCTGAGTACTCATGGCACGGTGCACAAAGGTATAGCCACCAAAACCTAGCCCCAGTAGCGTCGCAAGCAGAGCGATCCATCCCTTTACAAATCTGACTTCCTTAAATGACATGACCCCACCGTAAAAGTGGTGGTGAATCAGTAAGCATATTTTCACCAATCCATTTAGCACCATCTAAATTGTCACCGAGCGCATCTACAAATTGAGCACCTGGAATTACTTGTGCAATAGTGCTTTGGATTGCATCTACATAACTACGGTTGCGTGATGGCCCACCATGAATTGCAATCTCAGGTGAATCTAATTCGGTACCATGAGCACCAAACCAGGTTGCTATAACGGTATCTGCAAGTAGCTGCGCACCTTCATCCCTAATCTTTATCGCTGACTTAATTCCGGCATCTGCAGCATCTAATAATTTGTGAGCTGAGTTAATTGCAAGCGTTGCGGCATCAGTTGAGTTTTTAACGTCAAGATCATCATAGGCAGCGACTTCTGCCGTGAAAACTTTGAGTAAACCATCATCAGTACCACGACCTTGGCGATAAGCAAGTGCGCGAGTTATTGCACATTTACCGAGCCAGAATCCGCCACCTTCATCACCGAACGTGCTACCTAATCCATCACGGTGGGAGAATCCGCCCTTGTTGCCACCAACGGAAACAACTCCGCCGCCGATTGATAAGACAACTCCACTTCGACCTTGCAGTGCACCAATAAATCCTGCTAATCCATCATCTATAACGGCAACATGTGTGGCACCAAAAAACTCATGGCACAGATTCGCATAGGCAGAAGTTTGAGGAACTATGCCATTGAAGCCAGTGCATGAAAGTGCAACGGTCTCAGCCTCTAATTTCTCAGTATTTTCAAAGACTACTCGAAGGGCGACAAGAGGATCTTCGCCAGCTAATTTGCCACGGGCGGTTGTTATGTTCTTGCCATGTGAGCGAATACGGGTTCCTGATTGACCTAAGTCGACGCTAAGAACCATAGGGTGAAGAATAGTTGAAAGTGTTGTGGGAAGATAGGCACATGAAGCAATTAGGCGCTGTGATGTCGTCGGAGATAGCCGAAACACCTGCGGTCTTTACTAATATTCTGAGTGATTTATCTGCCTTTGAGAACGTAAAAAACGTCTTGGTCGATGAGAAAATTCAGTCAGTTCTTATCCTGGCACGCGGAACATCAGATAACGCTGCGCACTTCTTAAAATATTTAATTGAAACTCAGATTGGCCTACCAGTTGGTTTAACTTCTCCATCATCTGTCACGGTCTACAACGCGAATCTGAAGTATTCCAACACGCTTGTAATCGCGATTAGTCAGAGCGGTCAGTCTCCTGATCTAGTGCATTTTGCAACCGCTGCACGACAAGCAAACGCCTATCTAATTGCAATGACCAATGATTCCAATTCACCGTTAGCACAAATTGCACATCATCATTTTCCTTTGTTGGCCGGCCCTGAACTTGCTGTGGCGGCGACTAAGTCTTATAACGCGCAGTTATTGATTTCATATCTTTTGGTCTGTACATGGACTGGCACAAAAGTTAATGCAATGCAGATCATCAGTGAGGCAACTCGCGTAGCCTCTACGGCTGGCTTGGTCTCTGATGCGGTTGTAAATACCAACCGTGATCACGAAATAGTTCTATTAGGTCGCGGTTTTGCATATCCCAATGCACGTGAGGCCGCCCTTAAAATTCAAGAGACGTGCAAAGTCTCAGTTCAAGGGCTTTCAACTGCCGATTACTTGCATGGACCAATCTCTGCGCTCACCGAAGAAACACAAGTCTTTATCGTGGCTCCTAGCCATTTACCGGCAGAGTCGATTCTTGAAGCAACAACTAAAATCCGCAAAACTGCAGATCGAATATTTTGGATTGGTAATGGCGGAACGCCAACGGGGGATGACATCGTTTTAGCCGGATCAAACTGCGACGATGAAATAACCTCCACTTTGGTCGATGCCATCGTGCTACAGCGATTTGCTATGGAGTTTGCAGTCGCTTCAGGCTTTGACCCAGATGCACCTGAAGGTTTATCTAAAGTAACACTCACGCACTAACTGCTTCACTAAGGGGACATCATGGCTACAGTAAAGAAAGCAGTTGCAAAGAAAGCTCCAGCTGCCGTTCAAGTGCGATCGGGTGTGGATTGGCAATCGCTGTACCTCTACGCGGTGTGCTTGATAACTTTGTTGATAGTACTTTTCTCAGTCGTCTCGTTTGTGCATGGAATCTTAAATGCAGTTTTTCCAGATCCTGGCTATGTTGATTTAACTACCGGTGTTACAAAGGCAACAAAATTGGCACAAGCTCAGCAAGAGTCAAATAATCAACGCCAAGCTTTTAAAGGAATGTTCACATCTTTAACTACTGCGTGCGTTGCCGCTCCGCTCTATCTTTATCACTGGAAGCAAACTAAGAAAACTAATTAACGCAACGCAGTCGGACGCATGTCTGCATCATTGAGTAAGTACCATTGAACATTATTCACTTGTTCTGGATGGTCAAGATCATCACCCATCCATGAATCAGTAGAACCAGCAAAGTTTTGGTTTCTCAATACATGATGATGCAAGCCGTCGGTATGAATAAACCATTCTTCCCAAACAACAGGCGTAGTCGGTTTTTGGATTGGGTGTAAATGTAGGACTCCATCTGCAATGACCGAGTTATTCATCCATGTAAAACTAAGTCCGGAAAAAGGGGAGACTAGTGCCGTGGAATTCATAATGGGATTTAAGAAATTTTCTGAATAGCTGATCCCCAGTTTTTGGCAGAATTCAGGTAGACCTAACTTGATCCACGCCTCAATGGTTTCTACTTTCCAGTGCGTGCTACCCATTGGTACCCTCCCGAATTCCAGTGCATTACGTTATATAACGAAATCGTTATAAAGCTCGAGCCTTGTTTGACTTGACGGCGCACGCTAGCACAACGATAGGGTTCGGGACAACGTTGTCTCATGTGTAAAAACGGGGACAAAATATTCGTCCCTAACTTACTATCGAAAGGTAACCTTCAATGAA
>CAFARE010000035.1_pt1 | contig 15057 bp, 16 predicted proteins | sample 7267901 | NCBI WGS metagenome assembly CAFARE01 (sample SAMEA6814012, study PRJEB35770) | freshwater metagenome | biome: Freshwater; feature: Freshwater reservoir; material: water | place: Czech Republic | collected 2016-04-20 | depth 30m m
GAATGGCGTCGCCACTCCTCTAGATATTTATCGATTCCAATCGGTGACTTCTCGAGTTCACCGCGCAGAATCTCTGCCTTCTCCTTGAGACGGCGATGGCGCCCCTCAAGAATTCTTACTCTGTTATTTGCAGATGTTGGGGAAAAGAATGCAAAACGGATTTCAAAGCCTTCGTCTTCCCATGTATCTGGGCTGATCGTCTCGGTTAAATGGGAAAAGCGAGAGAGACCTTTTTCTGTAATCGCATAGACGATTCGCGAGCGCCGAGATGTACTCTCAACGAGAACCTCCTCGATGACGCCGCCTTCAACCATACGACGAAGCTGTGGATATAGGACCGAGAATGAGAGTGCTCTGAATGGGCCAAAGATGGCTCCCATACGCTTGCGCAGCTCATAGCCGTGCAGAGGGTTCTGGGAGAGCAGGCCCAGGAGAGCGAACTCAAGTGAATCGCTGCGTGAGCGCATTCCTACTCCCTTCCCATCGGCCTATATATCTATTCGATATATCGAACCGTAATCTAACTCGATACTTAATCCGCTGCAACTCGGCCGCCAAAAGGTGTGGCGTACGCCTCAGTACGTCAAGGAGCCCGCGTACCCTCAGAGGTAGCGCCTATCAAAGCCGATAGGCCCTTAGGAATAGGACGTCTAATGTCTCTACTTACATGGAAACTGCATGGAGATGGCAAATCAATATCCCAGGGCGAGGTCGTATCGACCGATGAACGCCTGACCTGGCCACGTACGATGGGTGTGGGCTTACAACACATCGCTGCGATGTTCGGTGCAACCTTCCTCGTCCCAATCATCACTGGCTTCCCACCAACGACCACCCTCTTTTTCTCTGGCGTTGGAACCCTTCTCTTTTTAGCTCTCACCCAGAACAAAGTTCCTAGCTATCTAGGTTCATCCTTTGCCTTCTTGGCACCAATCGCTGCTGCAAAGGCAAACGGTGGAATGGCCGTTGCACTCGGTGGCGTAGTTGTCACTGGTCTGATCTTGGCCGCAGTTGGCCTGATCGTTCGCCAATCTGGGATCGGTTGGATTAATTGGCTTTTGCCTCCAGTTGTAACTGGAACGATAGTTATGGTTATTGGTTTAAATCTTGCTGGCGCTGCAAAAAATAACTTTGTCGCAGGTCCAACAATTGGCGTGATCACATTGGCCTCTATTGCATTAATCGCCGCTTTCTCGCGCGGCTTCCTTAGCCGTATCAGTATTTTTGCGGGCCTTGTAGTTGGCTACGTTGTTGCTTACGCAATGGGCGATGTATCTACAGATGGAATTACTGCCGCTAAGTGGTTTGCAATGCCTACATTTACTAATCCAACATTTGATGCCAAAGCTATTGTCTTGTTCCTACCAGTTGTACTTGTCTTGATTGCAGAGAACGTTGGCCATGTTAAGGCCGTTGCTGCAATGACTGGCAAGAATCTCGATGATCAAATGGGAACAGCGCTGATGGCCGATGGACTAGCAACAACGCTTGCAGGTATGGGTGGCGGTTCAGGTACAACAACATATGCCGAGAATATCGGCGTTATGGCTGCGACTCGCGTGTACTCCACTGCTGCATATTGGATCGCTGGCGTTGGAGCGATTGGTTTATCACTGTCTCCAAAGTTTGGTGCAGTCCTTAGTTCTACTCCAGTTGGCGCCCTTGGTGGCGTTGGCGTAGCACTCTTTGGAATGATCGGCGTGCTTGGTGCACGTATCTGGATTGAGGGCAAAGTTGATTTTGCTAACTCAACTAACTTGATAATTGCAGCTTCAGCGTTGATTATCGGTATTTCAGATATGTCATGGACTCGTGGAGATTACACATTCAGCGGAATCATCAATGCAACATTAGTTGCCATTGTTGGCTACAGAGTGCTTCACTCAATTGCAACATCTCGAGGTAACAACTAATCTAGATATATGGTGATTCCATCGCGGCTTGCTGAATACATCGCGGCCGCGATGGTAATCATTATCGCTCCAGGCCCCAGCGTCTTATTTGTGATCGCACGTGCTATTGCATGGGGGCGCAAGACGGCCGTATTCACAGTTGCAGGAAATGTAACCGGCTCATTTGTTCTCTCAGTCTTCGTAGCCCTTGGTCTTGGCCCAATTCTGCAACGTTCAGATCTTGCCTACAGTGCAGTGCAATGGGGTGGCGGACTTTACTTAATGTATTTAGGTATCGATGCGATTAGGCATCGGCGCGTACATGCCGCTGACATGACTAACCAAGGCGATGTCGCTCCACGTGTTACTCAATCTATTCGCGATGGCTTTTGGGTCGGTGCCTTGAATCCAAAGGCGATAGTTTTCTATGCTGCAGTTTTACCCCAGTTCATCGATCGTGAGCGCGGCAGCGTTACTGCACAGTTAATTCTCCTAGGGGCGATCTTTTCAATACTGGCATTTGTATCCGATGGTTCATGGGGTTTATTGGCGGGCACCGCACGTCAGTGGTTAGCAACTGATCCGCAGCGGCTTGAAAAACTGCGCGCTACTGGTGGAACCATCATGATAATTCTAGGAGTTGCGGTATTGATCTCAGCAATTGTCAGTGGCTAAGGGCAGAATAAGCATATGAAAAAACCGAGTAAGCCAGCGCGCGAAAACATCTCCCCTTCCGATTTAACTTTCGGCCTATCTACATGTAAGCGCTGCTTGTGGATTAAATACTGGTACAAAGTGATTATGCCTGGCCAGTTTCCATTGGTGGGCACCTTTGCCAGTATGCAAGAGGAGCATTTCCATCGCGCCGATATGCCCACTATCGATTCATCTCTGCGTCCCGGCACAATCACAAAGTGGGGCGAGTGGGTAAAGAGTAAACCACTGCAGATCAATGGCGCCGATACCCGCTGGCGCATATTAGGAAAATATGATCTTGTCTCTACAAATGTCGACGGAACTATCGGTCTTATAGATTGCAAAGTCTCTGATAGCGCACGAGATAACGGCGCTTTTTATTCACCACAACTAGAAGCCTATGCATATGCACTTGAGAATCCAGCTGCTGGTAAGCCAGCCAGTGTCGCATCGATGGGTCTGCTTGTCTGGAATCCAGTTTCTGCAATCGGTGAGGATAAGCACTCGTATGGATTTTCAGTCACTCAAAAATACTTAGCGGTCGAGCGAGATGTTCCGAACTTCTTAGCGACCATCGAAGGCTTTATTAACGTTCTTGAAGGTGAGATCCCAGAACCAGGTAGTGAGTGTCCAACGTGTGCATATCTAGTATCTAGGCATGCATTAGATGGGCTTTAGTCCTCTTCCCCCGCGACATTAATATCATCGGGCTTACTTTTCTTCGGAGCATAAATATCTACATACTCTTGACCTGACATCTCGGCGATTTTTGAAACGATCTGATCGGTTACTGTTCGCAAAAACTGCAGATCAGATGAATCGCCAGAGAAATACATCGGTTCACCAAAAATCATTCCTACTCGATGAAGATTGGGAATCACTTGTCCGGTTGGTTGAATCTTGTCGGTGTTTGACATCGCTACGGGAATGACAGGGGCACCTGATTCAATGGCAAGGCGGGCAATTCCAGTGCGGCCTTTGTAGAGACGACCATCGGGAGAGCGGGTTCCTTCTGGATAAATTCCCAAGCACTTACCTTCTGCCAAAACCTGCAATCCAGTAATCAACGCCGCCTCTGATCGCCGTCCACCTGAGCGATCAACGGGAACTTGCCCTAAAGCTTTAAACGTAACCTTCTTCAACAGGCCCTTGGGCCCAGGTGAGGTGAAGTACTCGCTCTTAGCTAAGAAAGTAACTTTACGTGGCACAACCAGTGGCATAAATATGGAGTCACTAAAGGAGAGGTGGTTAGAGGCGATAATGACCGGCCCTTTAGCTGGAACATTTCGTAGACCTTTAACCTTGGGACGAAAGGCGCTCATCAGGAATGGGGTCAAAAAGGCCCTCAGGATTCCATAGGGCAGGTTGTTGAACACGTGCCTAATTTAGCCGCTATTGCTCCGTATGACACTATCTGAGGGTGAGTAAAACCCCAGAAAATCCGCAGGATGACGGCTCCGATGAGATTGAGCTGATGCGCAGCGAATTCGATTCAATCATCGAAGGCCTCTCGTTGGATGAGTCCTCCCCTTCAAGCTTTCTGGAGGATTTGGATCGAATCGATGAAGCCGATCGTTTCATTGCGCCAATTGTGCCGCGCCAAAATCTGCGCTCAACATTTTTTTCCGCCAAGAATGCAATAACGCGATGGTTTAATCGCCGTGATCACGATGATGATGATGGAGCGCACATATGAGTAATTTTCGTTGGGGAGTTATAGGTACGGGCGGAATAGCGCGCGCATTTATAAGAGATTTAACGATGACGGAGAATCAATCAGTAGTTGCAATTGGTTCACGCACGTTATCTAAAGCGCAAGATTTATCTGCCGAAACTCCCGGTTCAATTGCCTATGGAAGTTATGAAGAAGTGGTTCGCGATAATAATGTAGATGCAATCTATGTTGCCACCCCGCATCCTTACCATAAAGAGCACACTCTGCTGGCACTGAATGCTTCAAAACCTGTTCTGTGCGAAAAGCCTTTTGCCATCTCCGCACGTGAAACCCAGGAAATGATTGATTGCGCAATTAAAAATAATGTTGCACTGCTTGAAGCGATGTGGACAAGATACTTGCCGCACATTGCACAATTGCGCGAAATACTTGCAAGTGGAGTACTTGGAAAAATTTACAACATTCAGGCAGATCATGGACAACGCTTGGCAGATAGAAACATTCCACGTCTAGTTGAACCCGAGCTTGCAGGTGGAGCCCTACTTGATTTAGGTATTTATCCCATTTCATTTGCGCATTTAGTTTTAGGAACTCCAGAACGAATCACATCAACAGGTGTATTGACTGACCGAGGCGTCGATGCACAAACGAGTGCAATCTTTGATTACGCAGATGGCGCTCAAGCTGTGATCTCCACAAATATGATTGCGCAAACACCTTGTCGTGCAGTTGTCTCTGGTTTATTAGGTAGATTAGAAATCGATAGCGTTTTCTATGCTCCGACATCGATGCGCTTAATTCTCCTCGATGGCACAATTACGCATTACCCACACACATATCAGGGTCATGGACTACGTGAACAAGCTATTGAAATGGCCCGAGTTGTGCACTCAGGCGCACTTGAGTCGCCATTAATGCCCTGGAGTCAAACTCTGGCAGTTATGAATACGTTAGATGAAATTCGCCGACAGATTGGCCTTACATATCCTTGCGAAAATTAAAGGCGAGCTAAATCTGCAACGCCAACTAAACCGGCTTCGTTCCCAAGTGCTGCAGCAATAATCTGCGGATAAGGATGCTTGCCAGCAAAAGGCATATTGCGCTGAAGTGATTCACGTGTTGGTGCGAGCAAAATTTCTCCAGCATCGATAACGCCGCCACCGATAACAACACATGATGGATCTAACAGAACCGACAGCGATGCAATTCCCGCACCTAACCACTGACCCGTTGTGTTAAAGGCGGCAAGAGCAACTGGATCGCCTTCACGGGCAGCGTCAGTAATCGCTTGACCAGTGAGTCCAGCAACGGTGCCATCTCCCCTTGATAAAAGATTTCTCGCAATCTCTGGGCTTGCATTTATAGCTTCACGCGCATGACGCAAAAGCGCATTGCCTGATGCATATTGTTCAAAACAGCCACGTGCACCGCATCCGCACAAATGTCCTTCTGGCACAACGCGCAGATGACCAAACTCTGCAGCGATTCCAAATGCGCCTCGATACAAGGAACCATTGACAACAATTCCACCACCGATACCTGTTCCAACTGTCAACATCATCATGTGATCTTGATTGCGGCCTGCACCAAACTTGGCTTCACCCCACGCGGCAGCATTTGCATCGTTTTCGATCACAACTCGAAGCCCAATTAATTGCGAGAGTTCTGTTTCTAAGTTAACGCCATTCCAATCGGCAATGTTTGGCGTAGCAAGCATTGTCTTTCGATCAGATGAAACAAATCCAGCCGCTGATACACCAACAGATGTAACGGGGAATTCTTCTAGTAACTCTTTAGCAATATCGGCAATCGCAGAAGTAAGGGCGCTACCACCCTGCCGAGGAGTGTCTTTTCGTGCAGTTGTGAGAACTGCACCATTCTCATCTACGACCCCACCTAAAACTTTGGTGCCACCAACATCGATACCGATCGAATAAACCATAAGAGACTAAGCCTCTAAAGCGCTCTTGAGTTGAGCCAGAGCGGCATCGATAGTTTTTTTCTCTTCTTTCTGGCGCATCATTGCTGGAATTGGAATCGATGCAGCCACAGTGAGTGAGTAGGTAACGCTCGTCGTATCCTCATCGATAGTTTTTAACTCGTAGGAGCCATCCATCGCAGTCAACACATCGGCATCATCGAGGGAAAAGCTCACCTTTGCTGGCGCTTCACTCCAGTCGTAATCGAGGGTAACTCGATCCTTCATCATGCCGGCATCGATCGTCATCTTCACTTTTGTTATACGGCCTTGTTCATCCCGGGCTAAGGCTTCGGCAGCCTTAATGGAGCTCGACCATTCTGGGTATCGATCAAAGGCAAAGAGGAGCTCTGAAACGGTGGCTAGTGGTGCCTCGATGGAAATCGTGGACGTGCTTAATTCGCTCATGGCGCAAGGTTACTCCTCTTCCCAATTAATCAAACCTCGCGCTAGCGTTACGCCTATGAATGAAATCACTAACCCAGCCCTTGTCCCTGCAGCAACCGCCGGAAATCTGACCAATCTGATCGCTGAACGCGCATGGTTTGAGCCAGAGCGAATCATCATGTCTCGCCCATTAGGCGATGCCTGGCAGAGCATGACTGCCCGCGAAGTAGAACAAGAGATTCGAGCAACTGCCAAAGGATTAATTGCAGCAGGAATTCAGATTGGCGATCGCGTAGCTATCATGTCCCGTACACGCTATGAGTGGACCATTTTGGATTTTGCAATCTGGTTTGCCGGAGGAATTGTAGTTCCGGTCTATGACACTTCATCAGCAGAACAGATTGATTGGATTCTCAACGATTCGCACTCTGTTGGAATAATTGTTGAAACTCCCGCTCTTCGCGACCTGGTTTCTACAGTTCAGCCTTCGCACACCAAACATGTGTGGACGATGACTGAAGATGTCCTTTCTATTTTGAAAACTGCCGGAACCCATATTGGTGATGATGAGATCGATCGCCGCAGAAATGCATTAGTCCCAGACACAATTGCAACAATTATTTACACGTCAGGAACTACTGGAAAACCTAAAGGTGTTGTTCTAACTCATAGCAACTTTTTATCTGAATGCGGAAATGTTGTTCAAGGCGCATCAGATCTATTCTTAAAACCAAATGGTTCTACGCTTCTCTTCTTACCGGTCGCCCACGTTTTTGGACGCATGGTTCAAGTTGGTGCAATTGCCGCTGGTTTACACCTAGCGCACTGCAGTGATCCAGTTGGCAGATTGCCATTTGATTTAGCTTCATTTAAGCCTACATTCGTTCTCGCTGTTCCTCGAATTTTTGAAAAGATCTATAACGGTGCTGAAGCAAGAGCTAATGCTGCAGGTAAGGGGAAGATTTTTGCAAAGGCTGCAGATGTTGCAATTGCATACTCTGAAGCCCTTGATAAGAAATCGATTTCTCCCCTGCTATCGATTAAGCACAAACTCTTTGACAAGCTTGTGTACTCAAAGATTCGTGCTGGAATGGGCGGCCGCGTAGAAGCAGCAATTTCGGGTGGAGCTCCGCTGGGGGCGCGCCTAGGACACTTCTATCGCGGTGCGGGAATTACGATTTTGGAAGGCTATGGATTAACTGAAACCACTGCTGGTGCAACATTGAATTTAACCTCTGCCCACCGCGTCGGTTCAGTAGGTCGCCCACTACCGAGCACATCTATCAAGATTGCCGACGACGGTGAAGTCTTGATTCGCGGACCAATCGTTATGCGTGGCTACTGGAATAATCCAGGTGCTGATAGTGAAGTCTTTACTGGAGATCGTTGGTTTCAATCTGGAGATCTCGGAAAACTCGATGACGAAGGTTTTCTCTACATAGTCGGACGTAAGAAAGAATTGATTGTTACTGCCGGTGGAAAAAATGTTGCACCTGCAGTACTTGAAGATCGTTTGCGCGCCCATCCACTCGTAAGCCAGTGCATGGTCGTCGGCGACAATCAACCCTTTATCGCCGCCCTTATTACTATCGATCAAGATGCCCTCAAAGGTTGGGTTGCTAATAATAAAAAGGAGGGTGCATCTATGCAGGACTTAGCCCGAGATCCAGATTTAATTTCGGTTATTCAAACTGCAGTAGATGATGCAAATAAAGCCGTCAGCAAGGCAGAGTCGATTAGAAAGTTTGTAATCTTGCCAACCGACTTCACTATCGCTGGCGGTCACCTGACTGCCAAACTCTCTATTAAGCGACATGTCGTTGCTAAAGAGTTCGCCAAAGAGATTGAGCAACTCTTCACCAAGTAATACCTATGTGAGCGCAACAGCGCGAGTAAGACTCGCACAAGAGCTACACGATGGAATCGCCCAAGATCTCGTGGGGTTGAGCTATTTCATCGATGCTCTTCTCGCGCGCGATGATGCCTCGATTGAGTTACGGCAAGAACTACGAACCCTTCGATTTACAATCTCGGATGTCCTAGAGCGTGTACGGCGCGAAATTTATGAGCTCAGGGTTGATACAACCAAAGACGAACTACTTTTGGCTGGTGATATGAAGTATGAGCTATCGAGGGTTTTTAATGAGTTGATTAGAAATATTGAGGAGCATTCACACGCAAACGAGATAACTATCTCTATTGGAGATGATGGAGTCGGTGGTGCACACCTCAAAGATGGACACCATGGACTTCGTGGAGCAACTGAGCGCATTTCCGATTTAGGTGGATCGTTATCTATTGAGTCGGAAAAACCTGGAACTCATATAGAGATTTCTCTTCCCTGGAATCCTCGATGACTCGGATAGTCATTATCGATGATCACGCCATCGTTCGCGAAGGACTTAAGCGCGCCCTTATTGGAGCAGGGTATGAAGTTGCATCCGAAGCTGCAACACAAGGTGAAGCTCGGGCAGTAATTGCGCACTGTAATCCCGATGTAATTGTTGTAGACCTTAATCTGCCCGACGGCAGTGGCTTCGATATAATTTTGTGGGCTAGAAAACTCTCCAAGAGTTTAGGCATAGTCGTTCTAACGTTGAGCGAAAATGATTCGCATATTCTGGCTGCGATGCAAGCAGGTGCAAGTGCATACGTGACTAAAAATGCTCCTCTGCCGGAACTCTTGGCAGCGATTGAGTTTTCAACCAAATCTCCACTAAGTTTTTCATCTAAGGGTTTACATCGTGCACTCTTGCAAACCCAGAATAGTTTTCAATTAACTGCGCGGGAGTTTGATGTTTTAGCTCTATTACCCGATGGTGCGACCACAGAAATGATTGCCCAGGCTCTATTTTTGAGTCAAGCGACGATTAAGACACATTTAGCGTCGATCTTTAGAAAATTAGAAGTAACGAATCGAACCGCCGCTGTACATAAGGCAAGAATTCACAAACTAGTGGAGTAACAACCGTGAAAACTCTTTGGCCCATAACTCCCAGCGCCAATTTTCTTCAATCCATTGGCGGCCAGCCAAGCCCATTTTTTGGCATGCATCCCTGTTGCCTAGTAGTTCAGTGACAGATTGTGAAATAGCTTTTACATCTAGGCCATTCACAACAACTCCGGTTACACCTTCTATGACCGCATCGGGAGCACCACCCGATGAACCTGCAATTACTGGTAGCCCACATGCGCTAGCTTCAAGATAAACAATTCCTAGACCTTCAACTTCAAGTCCAAAGAATCGTGAACGAGAAGGCATAGCAAAGACATCACCGATGCAAATGTACTGCGGCAGTTGAGAATAGTTAATTCTGCCTATGAAGCTGACATGTGATGACAGTCCATGTTTATTTACAAGGTCAGTGAGGTGCTTACGATAAGGACCTTCACCGATTAACAGTAAATGTGCTTGCGGAATTTTACGGATAATTGCCGGCATGGATTCGATGAGTTTGTCTTGACCTTTGCGATGTACAAGTCGTCCTACAGAGACGATCACATTTTTGTTTTCTAGCCCTAAATCTCTTTTTAACTCACTCGCATCTACGGGTTTGAAATGTTCAATGTCAATGCCAGGTGCAATTTTCACCATTGCCTTTGCCGATGTCGAGCTGAGGGCATGAGCAATTGCCGTTTTAGTAAATTCTCCTAAGTACGTCAAGGCATCGGTCGTATTGCCAATTCGCCGCATAGCTACTTTAAATGGGAAAATTTTGGACCACCACACTTCATGGCCATGCGTGAGCGCAACAATGCGAGTGGCGCCAGCACGCCGTAACGTTTGTGCCATTAACGCTAGTGGCGCAGCGGCACCGAAGGCCACAATCTCTTTTTTATCTCTGTTAACTATCCGAGCAACTGCCCTTGCTACTCGTGGAGTTGGTAAGAGGATTTTTGCTTTGTCACGTATAACTATGACGCCATAATTATCACGCCAGGCAGCGTCATAGGCGAGCGTGTCTTCCTGACTCGATGTGTAAACGGTTACCGAACCAAAAGGTAGGCGCTCTATTAATCCAATAATGAAAGTTTCAATACCGCCCGCTCGAGGGCCGAAATCATTGGTGACAAAAAGTATAGATTTAATAACGTCGTGCTCCCACCAATGGCTTGCGACCAAGAGAGCCGCTAGTTGTCACCTTCACTCGTGAACCAGATCGAGGCGCATGAACCATCTTGCCCCCACCTAAATAAATTCCAACGTGAGATACGGGGCGACCGAAAAACAATAAATCCCCCGGCTTAAGTGCTTTGAGGGAGACTTTCTTTCCCATCCGAGATTGAGCCGCCGATGAATGTGGAAGTGAAACTCCAGCGGCTTGATAAGCCCGCATTGTTAAGCCTGAACAATCCCAGGTGACTAAACCTGCAGCGCCAAAAACATATCGATCTCCAATTTGCTTGAGCGCAAACTTCAAAGCCGTTCCAGCTCGACCCGAAATACCATTAGCTGATTGGGCCGCTGCTTGTGATGATGCTTGATCTGCATCCTCTTGTGCTGCAGCTAACTTGGCTAAACGTTCGCGATCAGCCTTTTTTAACTTTGATAGCAGAAGCTCAGCCTCTTGTAATTTAGAAAGCGCCAATGCCGACTGTGCTTTAAACTTTTTTTGTGCTGCGGTAACCAACGCTAATTTGTCATTAACCGTTAAAGTTGTTGCATTCAGGCGTTGTTGAGCGGCTTCATATTTGCGCAGCTCTGCAGACTTCCTTCGAGTAATTGCATCTAGTGATCCTGCTGATGAAAGATAGAGCGTAGGATCGGAGGAAAATAGAAGTTCTAAACTCTGACTTAATCCCCCAGATTTATACTGTTCAATGGCAATTGTTCCTAGAGATTTCTGGAGCGCTCCGAGAGTTTTGCCTTGCACTGCTGCTTTGGCTTTAATGCCGTTGAGCGTTTTAGTAAGCGCACTCAATTTCACTTTTGCTTCCTGTGCACCCTCTGCTGCGCTGGTTGCGTCTTCTTCTAGCTGTTGAACCTTGGCTTGGACCTGCGCCAAGCTCTGGGCCGCCTGGGCAGATGGCATCAGAGGCGTAACCACGAGGCTCGTGCCCACAAGTACACAGAGCGTGGCTCTCTTAAGGGCTGACATACCTCACAGGCTAACTACCTTTAACCCATCGACTCAAGTTATGCGCAGGCATTGCTCTGTGAAATAGGCGTGAAAATGCGATGATGGGCCCTATGGGTATCTCAGCCTCACTCGTTGTGGGCATTGAAGGGGCAACGGCGTGGAGTGATAACTCCGCTGGAATTACGACTCCGGCCGATCGCGCCGACTTTTTAGCCAGGCGTAAGGGTTATGACTGCATCATTATCGGCGGGAATACCGCACGAAGTGAGCCGTATTCCAGGACGCCGGTGCCACTTGTCATCATTTCTCGCAGAGATATTCATCCAGTTCCAGAAAATCCACAAGCCCACCTGTGGAACGTAAATATTATCGATGCAATCGAATCGGCCAGAAAACTTTTTGGTGAAGAGATTCTTATTGAGGCCGGGGCTTCGCTGGTGAGTGAACTGGTATCACAAGAATTAATCGATGATCTCTATTTAACAATTACCCCTGTTGTTGGTGGTTCACATTTCTTTGATTGGCACGCGGCACTAGAAAATTTCAATTATTGCCAGATGCACGAAATTGATGGAACTAAGTTCTACCACGCACGTAAGTTAGAAAGCTGAAATTAAAGCAACGCCTGCGACTGCTAAAACAACTCCAATGTATTGAACAAAATGCAAGCGTTCTTTAAGGAATCTGAAGGCAAGCACTGCGGTAGCTATTGGATAGAAAGATCCAAGCACCATTGCGACCGAGACTGAACCTTTAGTACAGGCAACTCCTAACAATAAATTAGCTAGAAAATCAGCTACTCCCATAAAAATTAATCCAGGGAATTCTGAGGCTTTAAATCCACCAAGAGTTTTAAACTTGATCGCTAAACCCATAGTGACGAAAAAAGTTGCTAAACGCATAGTTACCATCGTCATCAATGCGTTGGTCTGTGAGCCGATAGAAATAAAAGTTAACGCAGTGCCAAAACCGCAAGCTGCTCCGAGTGCTAACAAGAGTGGCCGAAGAGGAAGACCTGCGCTTAGCTCTGGGCCACTGGCACAAAAAGCACCTGCGAGTGCGAGGATAATTCCCAGCGTGGTAATGAATGAAAGTTTTTCACCATGCATGAGTGCATATGTCATAGGAATAACTGCGCTCAGTGCACTTATTGGCGATACAACACCCATGCTGCCAGTTGCAAGTCCAGCGTACAAACATAACAAGCCGCAATATCCAAGAAGCCCGGCGCATATTCCAGGTAGAAGAAAACTTACATCTGAAAAGACGCTGTGATCAGAACTATAAGAAATGAGCGCTAAGACAAGACCAAAAGCTAAACCTAAAACTTGTGAAACACCCAGCACGGCAAGTGGTGCATGTTTTCTACTGAGTCGGCCACCTTCAAAATCGGCGCTACCCCACAAGAGGCTCGAGATAAGCGCTAAAAGTGATGCCATGCATACAAGGTTACCGCCCCGCCTCCCTGAATATCCCTTTCTAATTCCTTACTCTTAGAAGATGGATGCCGCTGCTTTTGAGAGATTAATTGATCAACTGCGAGAGTTCACACCTCGGGCCGAAGTAGTTCTTGAAGAAGTCCCAGCGCCTCAAAAACTGGCGACATACGCCTTTGCCTTTTCTGCAGACGTCAGCAATGGTCTCCTTGGTGATGATGAGGATGAAATTGCCTCAGGGCGCTTTGTTGTGTTGCATGAGCCCGGTGGACAAGAGACCTGGGATGGCGAATTTCGTTGCGTCACATTTGTGCGTGCCGATGTTGACGTTGCCATGCAGGCCGATCCCCTTCTGCCAGAAGTTGGCTGGCGATGGTTTTTACAATCATTAGCCGATAATGATTGTGTGATTGCTGCACCTAGCGGAACCGTCACAAGAGTTTCAAGTTCATCTTTTGGAAAATTGTCGCCGCGTCACGATGAATCTGAAATTGAAATACGTGCGTCATGGACCCCAATCGTTACTGAACCACTTGATCTGCTTAAACACATCAATGGCTGGTGCACGCTTATCTCTGAAGTCGCAGGACTTGAACCAGTCCCTATAGGTGTCTCTGCGCTTAATGCACAAAGACGCCGTTAGGAATTTAAATGGAAGAAGTTTTAGAAGCAGTTCCATTGTTATCACCTGCCAATGGAACTCCTCCGGTTATCGATACCGAAGCCGCGCTCAGCGATGCAATCGCCCAATTGCGCGCAGGGGAAGGCGCTTTTGCCGTGGATGCAGAACGTGCTTCCGGCTTTCGCTATAGCGCGCGTGCTTATCTGATTCAAATTAAGCGTAACGGTGGCGGATTGCATTTAATCGATCCGATTCCATTTGGCCTCAATCATCCACTAATTTCCACGCTTAATGAATTACTCAATACGGACGAAGTGATTTTGCATGCAAGCACACAAGATTTACCCTGTTTACGAGAGATTGGAATCAATCCCACACTGCTTTTTGATACTGAATTAGCTGGTCGAATAGCGGGTTTGCCGCGCGTTGGCCTTGGCCCATTATTGGAATCTCTCATGGGAGTTACCCTGGCAAAAGAACACAGTGCTGCAGATTGGTCAACGCGTCCACTGCCGCAGGAATGGTTAACGTATGCAGCTCTGGATGTTGAATTACTCGTTGAACTTCGTGATGCTATGCATAACATTCTCTCTGTTGCGGGAAAATTGCAATGGGCTGAACAAGAGTTTGCTTCAATTTTAAAAGCCCCACCTGCACCACCACGCGTTGATCCTTGGCGCAGAACATCGGGAATGCATAAAATAAAACGTCGCGACCATTTAGCAATCATCAAGAATCTTTGGATCGCGCGCGATGCAATTGCATCAGTTCAAGATATTGCCAGTGGCAAACTTCTTAATGATTCTGCAATTGTTGAACTTGCCCTAGCTGCGCCAACTACTAAAAAAGAGTTTGAAAAAACTCTACGTCCGCTTGGCTTGCGCGCACGTTGGCTAGAAAATCTTCCCACGTGGCTAGATGCCATTGCGGAAGCAGTATCTCTGCCAGAGAGTGAGTGGCCACCGCTACGCACAAATGCCGACACATTGCCACCAATAAAACTATGGCGCGATCGCTTCCCTGAAAAATTTGCACCGCTCTCACACGCGCGAGCCGGTCTAGATCTACTTGCGGTTTCGCACAACATGCCCCTTGAAAATTTAATCTCTCCTGAAATTATTCGCCGTATTTGCTGGCAGCCTCCCGCCCAGTCCACTGTGGCCCTAGATGAACTCTCGGTTAGGGCATCGATGAGCGCGCTCGGTGCCAGGCAGTGGCAGATCGATTTAGCGGCACCTGTTGTGGCCCACGCCCTACTGGAGCGCGAAGCCTTGCCTGTTGAAGAAGCTC
>CAFARE010000056.1_pt1 | contig 8908 bp, 8 predicted proteins | sample 7267901 | NCBI WGS metagenome assembly CAFARE01 (sample SAMEA6814012, study PRJEB35770) | freshwater metagenome | biome: Freshwater; feature: Freshwater reservoir; material: water | place: Czech Republic | collected 2016-04-20 | depth 30m m
AAGACAGCAGGTCGTGGTGGCAAAGGAACTCGTGCCCGTAACCAGGTTCGTGCAGGCTTTGAAGGTGGTCAACTACCTCTCGTCATGCGCTTACCTAAGCTTCGTGGCTTTAAGAACCCAGCTCGCATCGAGTACCAAGCAGTGAACGTCTCAACTATTAACGCGCTATTCCCTAAGGGTGGCGATGTAACAGTTGCAGATCTGATTGCAAAGGGCGCAGTACGCGACAGCCTTCCAGTGAAGGTGCTTGGCAATGGCGATATTGACGTAAAGGTCACCGTCACAGCACATGCATTTTCATCATCAGCAGTCGACAAAATTGTTGCTGCCGGCGGTAAGACCAACGTTCTTTAATCGAACCAACTTTTAAAAGATAGAGTGGAGAAGATCAATGCTTTCAGCGTTCGGAATGGCCTTTAGGACACCTGATCTACGTAAGAAGATCTTCTTCACCCTTTCAATTATGGCGCTGTTCCGTTTCGGTTCAGTTGTTCCAACACCAGGTGTTTCTTATGGAAACGTTCAAGAGTGTTTGAAGACTGTTGAATCAGGCGGGCTTTTCGGCCTCATTAACTTATTCAGCGGTGGCGCTTTAATTAAGCTTTCGGTTTTTGCACTTGGCATCATGCCTTACATCACCAGCTCAATTATTATTCAGCTACTTACTGTTGTTATCCCTCGTTTTGAAACTCTTAAGAACGAAGGACAATCAGGAACAGCAAAGCTCACTCAGTACACACGTTACTTAACTATTGGTCTTGCAATTTTGCAGTCAACCGGGTTGATTGCAGTTGCCCGTACACCAGGTCGATTGATTTCAGGATGTTCGCTAGCGATTATCCCTGATACATCATGGCAGCGAATCATCACAATGATTTTCGTAATGACTGCTGGAACATCTGTAATCATGTGGCTTGGTGAGTTAATCACTGATCGCGGCGTTGGTAACGGTATGTCTATCTTGATCTTTACTTCTATCGCTGCAGGTTTCCCTGGCCAGTTGTGGTCAATTAAGCTTCAAAAGGGCTGGATTGCCTTCTTGTTCGTTATGGCAGTCGGAGTATTAGTTGTTGCCGCAGTTGTATTCGTTGAGCAAGCTCAGCGACGTATTCCGGTTCAATATGCCAAGCGCATGGTTGGACGTCAGGCTTACGGTGGAACCAGCACATATATCCCAATCAAGGTTAACCAGGCTGGCGTTATCCCAGTAATTTTCGCATCATCACTCCTCTATATTCCTTCGCTGATTGTGAACTTCACTAACAGCCAGTCAGCATGGGCAGTATGGATTAGCCGCAACTTCGTAAAGGGTGATCACCCGGTTTACATCGCTGCATATGCATTACTCATTATTTTCTTTACTTACTTCTATGTTGCAATCACATTTAATCCTGATGAGGTTGCAGATAACATGAAGAAGTATGGTGGTTTTATTCCTGGAATCCGTGCGGGACGACCAACATCTGAATACCTTCAGTATGTTCTCTCTCGTATTACAGCTCCAGGATCTCTCTACCTAGCTTTAGTTGCCGTAATTCCAATCGGTGCTCTCATTCTCTTCGGTGCAACGCAGAACTTCCCATTCGGTGGAACTGCAATCTTGATCGTTGTGGGTGTTGGTCTTGATACCGCAAAGCAGATCGAGTCTCAGTTGCAGCAACGTTCCTATGAGGGATTCCTGCGCTAATGCGTTTAGTCCTGGTAGGTCCACCAGGCGCCGGTAAGGGAACACAAGCGCAATTCCTAGCCGCGCACTATTCAATTCCGCACATTTCTACTGGTGATATTTTTCGCGCTAATTTAAAGGCCGGAACTCCACTTGGCTTACAAGCCAAAGGTTTCATGGATAGTGGCGAACTTGTTCCAGATTCTGTCACTAACGACATGGTTGCAGATCGATTACTTCAAGCCGATGCAGAGCATGGATTTTTGCTCGATGGTTTTCCACGCAATGTTGCACAAGCCGAAGTTTTGCGTGCAATTCTCGCTCAAAAATCGACACCGTTGACGGCAGTTCTAGAGCTATCAATTGATAACGCTGAAATTGTTGCGCGACTATCTAGCCGTCGTACCTGCAAAGAGTGCGGTTTACCCGCGGTTGGTACCGAAAAATGTCCAACATGTGGGGGAGATGTCTACCAGCGCGAAGATGACAAGGCCGAGGTTATTACACGCCGCTTAGAAGTATACGAAGAGCAGACCGCCCCAATTGTCTCTTTCTACCGTAGCGAAGGTTTACTTATTACCGTCAGCGCTATTGGTGCTGTTGAAGAGATTACTGAGCGTGCAATTTCAGCGCTTAGTCGCGTTTCATAAAGAAGTCACTTATGGCAATTCAGATTAAAACTCTTGAACAGTTACAGACAATGCGCCGTGCCGGATTAGTTGTGGCTGCGATACATCAAGGGATTCGTGACGTTATTAAACCTGGCATGACAACCGATGCACTTGATGTAGTTGCTGCCGCAGTTATTAAACGTGCTGGTGCAACATCAAACTTTTTGAACTATCACGGTTTTCCAGCAACGATCTGCGTTTCTATCAATGATGAAATTGTTCATGGAATTCCTGGATCTAAAATAATAAATGATGGCGATCTTGTTTCAGTAGATTGTGGAGCAATAGTCGATGGTTGGCATGGAGATGCTGCATTCTCAATTGGTGTTGGCACGGTTAGTGCCGAAGACCAAAAACTTATGGATGTCTGCGAAGAATCTATGTGGAGAGGAATTGCGGCAGGTAAGAATGGTGCGCATTTAACTGATATTAGTTATGCAATTGAGCAGTACACAAACTCGCAAGGTAAATATGGAATTTTGCAGGAGTACGGCGGCCATGGAATCGGCACAGAGATGCATCAAGAGCCTCACGTATTAAATTTTGGTAAAGCCGGGAATGGCCCAGAAATAGTTCCTGGTCTTGCCCTTGCAATCGAGCCTATGATTACTCGGGGATCGGCACGAACAAAAGTTTTATCCGATGATTGGACTGTCGTCTCTGCCGATAAATCTCGTGGCGCACATTTTGAGCACTCATATGCAATTTGTCCGGATGGGAAGCCCTTTGTATTAACGGCGCTAGATGGTGGAAAAAGTGATTTATCTCGCCTTAATATTGAGATCTCAAATCTACTTTCCTAATTTATTTACCGTTTTGTTACACGAAAACACTTAACAAACACCCAGATTCAGAATAGTTTCTAATCATCCTTCTCCAGTATTAAGAAAAATTAGAGTCGAATTGAGTATTTAAAGTCCCAACGATTGCCTTGGCGAATTGAAATCGATCTTTCAACTTCTTTGCCACGAATGTTATAACCAGTTCTTTGGATACGAATCGCTGCGCTACCGACAGGAATTTTCATAATCTTTGCAATATCCTGATCAACAATAATTGGGGTCAAGTGTTCGTCTGCGCTAAATACTTCTTGCCCATATGTAGATTCAAGAATGTGATAGAGGGATTTAGTTAAATCATGCTCTAGCAAGTTTGGGGCGATGCTTTTATTAATATATGTGATTTCAAACGAAAGTGGTTCTAAATCTCCTAAGCGCAGGCGTTCAATTCGATATGCAGGTTCACTGACGACAATAAAATCGTCAAAGGCATTTTCGTCATCTTCAATGAGCTGCGCGCTAATGAGTTGTGTGGAGGATTTCAGGCCTCTTTGGCTCATCTCTTGTGTGAAAGAATTTAACTTCATTTGCTTAACGACGCGGGGGGGAGCTACAAATGAACCAGCTCCATGAACTGTGTAAATTAATGCATCATCTTGCAGAAGCGCTAATGCTTGTCGGATAGTTACTCGAGATGTTCCAAAACGCTCAGCTAAAGCCCGCTCACCTGGAATAGGATCATGGGTTACCAGCTCAGAGATTTCAGAACGGAGCAGGTCGGCGAGGCGAAATTGCTTTCGAACCTCTTCTTTTGCCATCTACTCACATCCCTGTTCGGCGGGGCCTACCTTGCCCGTGGCGTACAACGTAACCCAAAGCGCTCATGAGCGTGTGGGTCCAAGTGAGGATTATGAGAAATCCCTGCCAAATGATAGACATTTGGCAATAATTGGTCTATACCTGTCTTACTAGATCTTTGGAACCCTCCCAAGATCGTGGAAACTCTATGGAGGCTCGTATGCGAACACTTCGCATGAAATTAATCGCTACCGTAAGTGTTGCAGCCCTTGTTGGCGCTGTCGCATTTACAAGTAGCACCGTTGCACAAGCAGCATCAACTAAATCAATCACAGTGTGGCTCATGCCAGATGCGAAGGATTTTGGAACAGCTCTTGACGACGCAAATGCAGCTTTTTCTGCTGCATACCCAGGTACAAACGTTGTTGTTGAATTTCAAACTTGGGGAGATCACCTCAAGAAACTCGATGCAGCATTAGTAGCCAGAAAAGGGCCTGATGTCGTCGAGTTTGGAAACACCGAAGTTATGAAATATTCAGCAGCAGGTGCACTTGCTGATCTAACTTATTATAAGCCACGATTTGAAAATAATGTAACATGGCTAAAAGGCCTTGAAGATGCAGGTAGCTACGATGGTAAGTTGTATGCAGTTCCCTACTATGCAGGTGCGCGTGCAATTATGTACCGCCCATCATTATTTAAAGCACAGGGAATCTCAGTTCCTAAGTCTTATGCAGATTTCTTAACAGCAGGAAAGAAGCTAATGGCTGCTTATGGAACTGACAAAGATTTCTCTGCAGTTTATCTACCAGGCAAGTACTGGTATGCAGCTATGTCATTTGTTTATGATGAAGGTGGCGCAATCGCTACTAAGTCTGGCGGCAAGTGGGTAGGTTCACTTGATTCAGATGCTTCAATTCGCGGTTTGACACGTTTCAAGGAAGTTAGTGATCTGCTTTCAAAGGCTGACAAGTCGGGAACAGAAGCAGCACAATGGGATGTATTCAATGGCGGCAAAGTTGCTATGTCATATTCAAACGGCTGGGAATCATGCTGTATTCCAAAGATTGGTACTGACTGGGCCTTCTTCCCAATGCCTTCAGTGAAAAGTGGAAAAGCATCTCCAGCATTCCTTGGCGGATCAAACCTTGCAGTTCCAAGCTATGCACCTAATGCAAAGCTTGCAGCTAATTGGATTCGCCTTTTCACAAATGCAAGGCAGATGAAGACCATCGCTCTAAGCGGTGCTATTCCAAATAACACCAGAATGCTCGGCTTGATTACTGGCCCGGCCGCTCCAGTAGCAGCTGCAGCAAAGAACTCATGGTTTGTCCCAGGTGCGATTAAGTGGGTTGACGTTGAGAATGCAAATACTCTTCAAACAATGCTCGCTGATATTGCTACTGGTAAGAAGGCAGTTGCAAAGGCTGCTGCCGATGCATCTGCCGAAATTACAAAGCTTCTTAACTAATCCCTGCTCTATTTAAGAAGCGTAAGGAGAGGCGACTTGCTCGAGAGAAAGTCGCCTCTCCTTACAATTTATTCACTATAGGAGGCTTTAAGTGATCACAAGCGTCGCACGAATTACAAGTGCACGCAGATTTAAGCTATGGCCGTACCTGCTGATTGCGCCAAGTTTGTTAGCACTCGGACTAATTCTTGGTTTTCCTATTTATAAATTAATTTCGCTCTCATTTGAACGCTACGGCCTAGCCGAAATCATCGCAGGCAAAGGTGTATTTGTTGGTCTTGCTAACTTCACAGAAACTTTCACGGATCCTGAATTTTGGAAGATTTTACAACGAACTCTCATTTTTACTCTTGGCATGGTTTCCGTGTCAATTGTTATTGGTGCTTGGTTAGCGCACTTGATGGTGAAGATGCATCCACGAATTCGCAACATACTTAATGGTGTTCTTATTTTAGTGTGGGCTATGCCGCAACTGGTATCAATATCTGTTTGGCGCTGGATGTTCTCATTTGATTTCAGCATTGTTACGGCTCTTATTAATTCCATGGGTTTTGAGATGGATAACCATAACTATTTTGTTAATACCGTCTCAGGCTTTCTGATAATTGGAGGTTGCGTGGCTTGGGGTGCTCTGCCATTTATCACAATCAGTATTTACGCGGCATTAACTCAAGTTCCAAAAGATTTAATTGAAGCAGCTGAGATTGATGGCGCAAATTCCCGCCAAGTTTTCAAAAGCATTATTCTTCCAATGCTTTTACCGGTTTACATTATTTTGATCTCTCTCTCTATTATTTGGGATTTCCAAGTCTTCTCCCATATCTGGATATTTCTTGATAGCAGGCCATCTGCCGAGTATTACACGATGGCCATTTATGCCTTCCAAAAGTCTTTTGGCTTGAGTGAATACGGTAAAGGTGCTGCAATTTCATTAATCATGATTTTTGCGCTGATCGGGGTAACTGGCTATTACTTACGGCAAATGATGCGTATGGGTGACGAATGAAGCGTACATCTACCTCGCTCTTTTCAAATATCTCTGGCTTATTTGCAATAGTCCTTATGGGATTTCCTGTGTACTGGATGGTTACGACATCCTTTAAACCCAAAGGAGATATCCTTTCAACAAACCCAACTTTATTCCCTCATTCATTTTCGCTATCTAATTATGTAGAAGCAATCACAAAAGAGGGATTTTTAAAAGCACTAATGAATTCAGTGACTGTTGTTTTCTTCACAGTTATTATCAGCCTATTCATAGCACTATTTGCATCAATCGCTGTAGCCCGGATGAAGTTTAAAGGCAAGAGAATATATGTTGCAAGCATTTTACTCGTACAAATGCTCCCGCTATCAGCGCTATTGATTCCGCTATATCTATTACTCTCTAAATTAAATCTGACAGATAAATTAGCTGGCGTGGTTTTAACTTATATTGCTTTTGTATTACCCTTTGTTGTATGGACACTCCGAGGGTTTTTAGTAAATATCCCTGTAGAGTTGGAAGAAGCTGCCTTAGTAGATGGTTGTACGAAGCCCCAGGCTTATCGCTTAGTCCTATTTCCTCTTATGGCTCCCGGATTAGTTGCGACTGCAATCTTTGCATTTATTCAAGCATGGAATGAGTTTTTGCTGGCATATATTTTGCTCTCCAGCCAAGACAAAGCCACTATGCCTATTTGGTTAGCCGGATTCACAAATAGATTCGGTACTGATTGGGGTCCGCTGATGGCTGCATCGACACTTACAGCAATTCCAGTTGTGATTTTCTTCTCACTCATTCAAGATAAAATCGCAACTGGAGTGACTGCTGGGGCGGTTAAAGGGTAACTATGAGAAGATTTGCTGGCGTAGATTGCACAATACTTTCAACTTTTTCACCAGGATTTGGTGGAGCAGTTGTGCCAGAGTGGATCAAGCCTTGGCTTGAGAATGGCTTAGGTTCGGTAACACTTTTCGCTTCAAACACTCCGAACTTTGAATCTACCGCAAATTTAATTAGGGATCTTCGTAGTTATAACCCTGATGTGCTAGTTGCTATAGACGAGGAAGGCGGCGACGTCACTCGCTTATTTGTGCGAGAGGGAAGTCGATATCCAACACCTGCACTTTTAGGTCAATGCGACGATGAAGATCTCACATATCGCTCATATAGCTCCATGGGTAGTGTTTTAAGAGAACTGGGCATCGACATAACTTATGCACCGGTAGCAGATGTGATTGCCTTTGAAAATAACCCAATAATTGGCGTTCGCTCATTTGGAATGTCAACTGATGTTGTTACGCGACATGTCGCTGCGGCCGTTAAGGGACTACAAAGTGCTGGGGTCGGATCTTGTGTTAAACATTTCCCTGGCCATGGAGCAGTTCTCGAAGACTCTCACCATGATTTGCCGCATATAAAGATGTCCTTAGCTGATTACGAATCTCAGCACATATCTCCATTTAAGCATGCAATTGAGTCTGGAGTGGCTGCAGTCATGATTGGCCACCTAGTCGCTGAATCGCTTGACGCAAAACTCCCTTCATCATTGTCAGGCAAAGTAATTCGAGAGTATCTACGCGAAGTATTGAATTTCAAAGGTCTAGTTGTTACTGATGCTCTAGATATGGGTGCCATTGGCGGCCCTGCAAAAATACATGAGTCTGCACTTAAAGCCTTAACAGCCGGTGCCGATCTTTTGTGTTTTTCTGGCATGGGCGATCAATCAACGTTTGTGGCATCAAGTTTTGATTGGATCAAATCTGCGGTTGATTCAGGAACGCTATCTATTGCCTCACTTGAAGAATCACGACGACGAATCATTGGTTTGCGCTCTACACATAAGTCAACTAGCGCAGTGAATGCTGCTGTTGACTTCAATGATCTAATAAAGGGATTTGAGATATCAGGTTTAGTTGAACTAGGACAAGGTGCGGTTAATTTGGTAGAGATTGGAACCAAACCCACAATTGCTGCGGGCGATGTTTCGTGGGGAATGCATAGAGAGTTGCGTGCAGTAGGAATTGCGTGTGATATTCACGCAAGCGATGCAGAAACACTTGCCACTAAAAAACTAGTTGTGGCATTTAGGGATGCCTACCGCGATGCTCCATTGCTTGCGACACTCAATCGCTTATATGAGCGCTTCCCAGAAGCGATATTCATTGATATGGGTTGGCCAACTCGTGAATTCGCACCTAAGAATTTAATTCGAGCATTTGGCTCCTCGGCCGTGATATCTCAGGCCGTGGCTGCTCGAATTCGCGTTAAGTAGGGCTGGGTTTATGGCCCCTATGTGCCGAGCTTGTGGCCTGAGTTACACCCATGTAATTCACTAGGGCCGATTTCCCTTATTTGAGCCCGCCCTCTAAACTACGACTTCGCTTGTTTCACGCTTAAACAGAATTGTGGGTACAGATTGGCTAGCAAAGATGGCGCCATCGAAATGGAAGGCACTGTTTCTGAAGCTTTACCTAACGCGATGTTTCGTGTGGAGCTAACTAATGGACATAAAGTCCTCGCTCACATCAGCGGCAAGAT
>CAFARE010000075.1_pt1 | contig 4619 bp, 4 predicted proteins | sample 7267901 | NCBI WGS metagenome assembly CAFARE01 (sample SAMEA6814012, study PRJEB35770) | freshwater metagenome | biome: Freshwater; feature: Freshwater reservoir; material: water | place: Czech Republic | collected 2016-04-20 | depth 30m m
AAAGCTACAAGCGAACGCCAAAAAGCGCTCGATACAGCCCTAGCCCAGATCGAACGTCAATTTGGAAAAGGCTCAGTAATGAAGATGTCCGATCGTCAAAACCAGACTGATGAAGCAATTCCAACTGGAGCAATCGCACTTGATATCGCACTTGGTATCGGCGGTTTACCTCGCGGTCGTATCGTAGAAATCTACGGACCAGAGTCTTCAGGTAAGACAACTCTTACTTTGCATGCAATCGCTAATGCACAAAAAGCCGGCGGAATCTGCGCATTCATCGATGCTGAACATGCATTCGATGCAGAGTATGCAAAGAAGCTTGGCGTTGACATCGATGCACTTCTTGTTTCGCAACCAGATACTGGTGAGCAAGCACTAGAGATCATGGATATGTTGATTCGCTCCGGCGCACTTGATTTAGTTGTCGTTGACTCAGTTGCAGCCCTTGTTCCTCGCGCTGAAATTGAAGGCGAGATGGGTGATTCACATATGGGCTTGCAAGCTCGTCTTATGTCTCAAGCACTCCGTAAAATTACTGGAGCACTTCATCAATCAAAGACGACTGCAATCTTCATTAATCAGCTTCGCGAAAAGATTGGTGTCTTCTTCGGCTCTCCTGAAACTACTACAGGTGGAAAAGCGCTTAAGTTTTACGCATCGGTTCGTCTTGATATCCGTCGTATTGAAACGCTTAAGGATGGCCAAGATGCCGTCGGTAACCGCACACGCGTTAAGGTAGTCAAGAACAAAATGGCTCCACCATTTAAGCAAGCTGAGTTCGACATTATTTATGGCACAGGTATTTCACGCGAAGGCTCACTTATCGATATGGGTGTTGAAATCGGTATCGTTAAGAAGTCTGGCGCTTGGTATACATATGAGGCCGATCAATTGGGTCAAGGCAAGGAGAATGCTCGTACATTCCTTCTTGATAACCCAGATCTATCTAATGAGATTGAATCCAAGATTCGCGCACACTTTGTGCCTATCGTGGTCGATGCCGATCTGATTGCAGCAATCGATGAGGCCACAGCAGAGGTTGATTTCTAATTAGCCTTGAGTTTGCAAAAGTTGACCAGAACGCTGACCCTTACTCAATCGCACATACGATTGCATTAAACGCACTCGTTACGCGGGCCAAGAGTAAGGGTGAGCTTCTGGCTCACCTCAAAAAGCGTGGCATTGAGGACGATATTGCTAACGCAGTAATTTACCGTCTTCAAGAAGCTGGCTTAGTTAATGATGCCGAGTTTGCAAAAGCATGGACCCAATCTCGACATACATCTAAGAAACTCTCAAAGCGAATAATCGCAGGCGAACTTCGTACTAGGGGAGTTGATCAAAGCTCAATCGATGCAGCACTCGATGAGATCGATGATGAAGATGAGTATCGGATGGCATTTTCACTAGCGATGAAAAAATATTCAACGATGTCTCGATTAGAAGCAGAAGTTCAGATACGTCGCATTCAATCTCTGCTACAACGCAAGGGTTTTGGCTTTGGTGTTATTGGCCGTGTTATTCGCGAGCTAGATATTCACTCAAGCGAGCAGCTGTAGCAACAACGGCCGCAGCATGAATTCGGCCAGGCTGACGACCTAAACGTTCAATTGGTCCGCTGATACTTACTGCTGCAATAACTTTTCCATTGGGTGCCTTTACTGGAGCAGATACCGATGTGACTCCAGCTTCACGCTCGCCAACTGATTGTGCCCATCCACGACGACGATCGGCAGATAACTGAGCAGCGGTAAACCGAGCATTAGTTAAACCACGGTGAATCTTTTCGCTATCTTCCCACGCCAATAAAATCTGAGCCGCAGAGCCAGCCTGCATCGTTAGCGCTGCGCCAATCGGCACAGAATCACGAAGACCAGAAAGACGTTCGGCAACTGCAACACAGATGCGCTGATCTCCTTGACGCTTGTACAACTGCGCACTCTCACCCGTTGCATCGCGTAATGCGGCAAGGGCGGGCCCAGCTGCTGCAAGTAAACGATCTTCGCCTGCAGCCACGCTTAATTCGCCGGCGCGATTTCCGATGATGAAACGACCAGATAAATCGCGAGTAACTAAGCGATGAAATTCAAGGGCAACGGCTAAGCGGTGAGCAGTAGGGCGGGCAATGCCAGTGGCTGCAACCAGCTCAGCTAATGAATGCGGGCCAGCCTCCAGTGTGCTTAAAATCGCTACGGCTTTGTCTAAGACGCCAACTCCGCTATTCTTCTTGACCATAGAGTGATACTAGCATCCCACTATTTGATATGGCAATTGGTTAAAGGAGTTGGCTTCGATGGGTAAAACGTTAGCGGAAAAGATTTGGGCAGAGCATGTAGTTCGCGCTGCCGATGGCGAACCCGACCTTGTTTATATCGATCTGCATCTGATTCACGAAGTTACAAGTGCGCAAGCATTTGATGGTCTACGTCTTGCTGGTCGCCAAGTACGCCGCCCAGAATTAACCATTGCAACTGAAGATCACAACGTTCCAACTCAGAATATTGATAAGCCGATTGCAGATCCTGTTTCAAAGCTTCAAGTAGACACGTTACGCGCAAACTGCGCCGAATTTGGAGTGCGCATTCACTCACTTGGCGATAAAGATCAAGGCGTTGTGCACGTTGTTGGACCACAGCTTGGACTTACTCAACCTGGAATGACAATTGTCTGCGGTGATTCACATACATCTACACATGGTGCTTTCGGCGCTCTTGCTTTTGGAATTGGAACATCTGAAGTTGAGCATGTTTTAGCTACACAGACGCTGCCACTTGCTCGTCCAAAGACTATGGCAATTAACGTTGAAGGCACATTAAAGCCAGGCGTGACGTCGAAAGATATTATTTTGGCAATTATTGCAAAAATTGGCACTGGCGGCGGTCAAGGCTATGTCATCGAATATCGTGGAAGTGCAATCAGGGCTTTATCCATGGAATCACGAATGACTGTATGCAATATGTCTATTGAAGCCGGTGCACGCGCAGGCCTTATTGCTCCAGATCAAACAACTTTCGACTACATAAAAGGAAAACCGCATGCACCAGAGGATTTCGATGCTGCACTGGCTTATTGGAAAACTCTCTTTACTGATGCAGATGCTGTTTTTGATGTCGAAGTTAATCTTGATGCTAATGGTTTAGAGCCCTTCGTAACATGGGGAACGAACCCAGGCCAAGGTGCACCGCTGAATTCCAACGTGCCTAATCCAGCCGATATTAAGGATGAGGAAGCACGTGGTGCTGCAGAGCGCGCTTTGGTCTATATGGGCCTTGAAGCCGGTACACCACTTAAAAACATAGCCATTGACACTGTTTTCTTAGGCTCATGCACAAATGGTCGAATCGAAGATTTGCGTGCAGCTGCCGATGTTGTTAAAGGTAAAAAAATTGCATCGACACTTCGCATGTTGGTTGTACCTGGCTCTGCGCGGGTGCGACTTGAAGCAGAAGCAGAGGGACTCGATAAAGTATTTCTTGATGCTGGGGCTGAGTGGCGCAATGCAGGTTGCTCAATGTGTCTTGGTATGAATCCAGATCAATTATCTGTTGGAGAGCGATCTGCATCTACATCAAATCTAAACTTTGAGTGTCGCCAAGGAAAAGGCGGACGTACTCACTTAGTAAGTCCATTAGTGGCAGCAGCCACAGCTCTACGTGGAACTCTTTCTTCGCCGGCAGATTTGTAAAGGATAAAAAAATGGAAAAATTTATTTCTCATACTGGTAGCGCAGTACCTCTACGTCGTAGCAATGTAGATACCGACCAGATAATTCCAGCAGTGTATTTAAAGCGCGTTACACGAAGCGGATTTGAAGATGGCTTGTTTGCTGCTTGGCGCAATGATCCCGAGTTTGTACTTAATCAACCTGCCTATAGCGCTGGCACTGTATTAGTTGCCGGCGCCGACTTTGGTACAGGTTCATCACGCGAGCATGCGGTCTGGGCGTTACAAAATTATGGATTTAAAGCGGTTATCTCTAGTCGTTTTGCCGATATCTTCCGTGGTAATTCGCTTAAAGGTGGATTATTAACTGTGATCATCGATCAGAGCGATGTTGAAGCGCTGTGGTCGGCCGTTGAAGCCGATCCAACGACACAAGTAACCGTTGACTTAGACTCTCGAAATGTTCGATACAACGATGTTGTTCTGCCATTTGCAATCGATGATTACACCCGCTGGCGTTTAATGGAGGGGTTGGATGACATTGGATTAACAGTCAAACACGCTGATTCCATCTCCACTTTTGAGAAATCTCGAGCTTCATTCAAGCCAACTACACTTCCAATAAAGGGTTAAGCCGAGAAATCGGCATAAATCACTGCTTTTTTGGCCTCCTATGAGCGCAAAAAAGGAAACCCTCAAGGTTAAATTGAGAGTTTTCTACGCGTAAAACATGAGTTTTTTGCCGATCATGCAGAAAATAAAGTATGCGACACGCCTGCATTAATAGGCTAAAACCCCTATAAATACGCGTAAGTTTGTTAACACGTTAAGCAATTGCTTAACATTTACGCGTAATAAGGGGATTTCAATGAATAAGGCCCAATTCATTGCGGCGTTGGCACCACACTTCAACGACAGCAAGAAGGAAGCAGCACACGCTGTAGATATCGTTTTTG
>CAFARE010000076.1_pt1 | contig 4615 bp, 6 predicted proteins | sample 7267901 | NCBI WGS metagenome assembly CAFARE01 (sample SAMEA6814012, study PRJEB35770) | freshwater metagenome | biome: Freshwater; feature: Freshwater reservoir; material: water | place: Czech Republic | collected 2016-04-20 | depth 30m m
ATGGCTGGAAAAAATGATCAAAACCGAGAGGAAATAAAGTGAATATAACAACCGGTAAAGGCGACATCCGTGTTGCAATAATTGGCGTAGGAAACTGCGCTAACTCTTTAGTTCAGGGAGTGACCTATTACAAGGATGCTGCCATTGATCAAGAGATTCCAGGATTGATGCACGCTGTTGTTGGGGGATACCACATCTCTAGCATCAAGTTCGTTGCAGCCTTTGATGTAGATGCTAAAAAAGTTGGTCTTGATTTAGCAGATGCGATTTGGGCGAGTGAAAATAACACAATTAAATTTAGCGATGTTGCGAAGACTGGTGTTCCAGTTTTGCGCGGAGTGACAAATGATGGACTTGGTAAGTATTACAGGGAGACCATCACCGAGTCAGATGCCCCAGCGGTAGACGTCGTGCAAGTATTAAAGGATGAAGCAGTCGATGTATTGATTTGCTACTTACCTGTAGGTTCAGAAGTTGCTGCGAAGTACTACGCGCAGTGCGCAATCGATGCCGGATGTGCTTTCGTTAATGCGCTACCAGTGTTTATCGCATCTGATCCAGTATGGGAAAAGAAGTCTGCTGATGCAGGCTTGCCGATTGTTGGCGATGATATTAAGAGCCAAGTAGGTGCAACCATTACTCACCGCATCATGGCTAAGTTATTCCAGGATCGTGGCGTTCATCTCGATCGCACCTATCAGCTCAATGTTGGTGGAAACATGGACTTTAAGAACATGCTCGAGCGTGATCGTTTAGAGTCAAAAAAGATTTCAAAAACTAATTCAGTTACATCTCAACTCGATCATGACATGGGTGAGAAGAATGTTCACATTGGACCTTCGGATTACATTCCATGGCTAGATGATCGCAAATGGGCCTACGTTCGCCTCGAAGGCCGTGCATTTGGCGATGTTCCTCTGAACCTTGAATACAAGTTGGAAGTATGGGATTCACCAAACTCTGCCGGTGTCATCATCGATGCACTTCGTTGCGCCAAGATTGGCTTGGATCGCAAAATCGGTGGAGCACTTCTCTCGCCTTCAAGTTACTTCATGAAGACGCCTCCAGTTCAGTACACCGATGAAGCAGCACACACGAAGACTGAAGACTTCATCTCTGGAAAGCTAGAACGCTAAAGAAAAAACAGTACGAAAAAGCCCCCTGGAAATTAACCAGGGGGCTTTTTCTAACCCCTCACGGAGAGTTGAGGGTTAAATCGTCGCATCCGGTGGGGTGCGACGAATATTGCGTAGACCAGCAAAGACAAAGAGGAACATCACAAGAGCTCCTACGAAAGTAACTTTTGCAGCGATTGCGGCAATCATGCCGAGAGTTCCAAATGCGTAAGCGTTAAGCAACATGCCACGTAGTGATTCTCCTTTAAATACTGTCTCCACAGTGTCATTAGCTTTTTTAAGTGCGGCCTGTAAATCTGCATTAGTTGGATCAGCTGCTGCTGCTCCTGCAGCGGCACGGGATAAGCCTGATGCAGATGCATATGTTGGCATTTTAGATAAATGGAAACCAATGTAGTGGTCGGCGTACATTTGTGCTTGCTTGCCAGTACTCATGACCGATTTACCATTGTCTTTAAAGAATGCGACTGTCGCAGCATCGGCTTCCGGATCACCATTACTATCTGGAATTGTTATTTGTTGCGCCTCCAACTGTGAAGCAACTGTTCCGCTTGCAAAAGTTGCGCCCCAGTTAAGTAAGCCTGCAGCAATCAACAAGAAGACACCCAAACCAAAACCTACGAAGGTTACAATTTTGTCAAAAGTAGTACGTTTCATTTTCTTTTCTCTCCTTTTAGACATCTCTTTTAGATGCATTACATAGTTAACTCGTAGGTGAGTCAGTAGCTATGTGAAAAGGCGAGGGGTACCCCTCGAGTGAGTGTGAGAAAAGTGATAGAGGGGTAGCCCTCAGTATAAAAAAATTTTCCTTAGTTAATCAACGTGACGATCGCAGAGCGAACGTCCATCCGGACCCATAACCATATGTGCACATGGAACATTGAGTTGATCAAAAGCACGATCACCGTAATGCGTACGAAATGCTAACGCTAGGAGAACTCGCAAATTTGTATCTGCATCGGATTTAATACCAAAAACCTGCGCACTTCTGCTCACGGTATTTTCAATTACTTTTTCGCTATGCGCAGTCTCCAGCGCGATGGCAGAGTTGGATTTGCCTTCGCAGACAAGTTGTAAAACTAACTGTTCGAATGGGGATAGCTCTCGGGTTGAAATCGTTATATCTCTGGCCATAATTCTCACCTCTCCGTGGTGTAGCCATTGTCTATCAACATTTATTGTAAAACCACCTCTAAGATAGGCAAATGACCGAAATCTTGGACACACAGGTAGGCGGAGTTCGCTTTTTGGCGTTGAATCGCGCTTCAAAAATGAATGCCATCACTCGTACGATGTATGCACAACTTGCCCATGGCCTCAATGAGGCAGCTGGCGACTTTGCAGTCAGGGCTGTGGTGATCACCAGTGAAGGTGACCATTTCACTGCTGGCAACGACATTATGGATTTTATGGATAATCCACCTACTGCCGACTCAAGTGAGGTCGCAACTTTTCTGGCTGCACTTCTAAATTTTCCAAAACCGCTTATCGCTGCAGTCAAAGGTAATGCTGTAGGTGTAGGAACAACAATGTTGTTTCATTGCGATGTAGTTGTCGCATCTCCAACAGCGAATTTTTCAATGCCTTTTACATCTCTTGGTTTAGTCCCAGAAGCTGGTTCCACGTTTCTCTTTCCCGCTCTCGTTGGGTATCAAAGAGCGGCACGTATCTTTATGACTGGCGAATCATTCGGACCTGAAGCAGCATTAGAGATGGGGATAATCTCAGAGATCAATTCCAATGCGTTAGGAGCGGCGACTAAAATCGCAGAACATATTGCCGATCAACCTCCGCAAGCAATAATTAATACCAAGGCTTTACTAAAGGCGAGACATCATGATGCAGTTTCTGCCGTCATGCGTGCAGAGTTTGAAATATTTGCCATGGCATTGCAGTCAGATGAAGCCAGGGAGGCTTTCATGAAATTCATGTCTAAGAAAGGATCATCGTGAGTCTTGCAGGAAAACGAATTTTCATAACTGGAGGTTCCCGCGGAATAGGTTTAGCAATCGCACTACGTGCTGCAGCAGATGGTGCATCGGTTGCTATCGCAGCAAAAACCGCTGAAGTTAATCCAAAACTTCCTGGAACTATTTTTTCTGCGGCCGCTGAGATTGAGGCTGCCGGTGGCACTGCATTGCCTATCCAGTGTGATTTACGCGATGAAACACAGATTGAGGCTGCCATTAAGTTAGCTGCCGAAACGTTTGGTGGTATTGATATTCTCATTAATAATGCAAGTGCAATAAATTTAACTAAGACAGAAGCAACCCCGGCAAAGCGTTTTGACTTGATGTTTGACGTTAACGTGCGAGGCACCTTCCTTACCTCGCAAGCGGCTATTCCGCACTTGCGAGCCTCGGCTGAGGCTGGCAGAAATCCCCATATTTTGAATCTTTCACCACCACTGTCTATGAACCCGATCTGGTTTAAGAATCACGTTGCCTACACAATGGCTAAGTACGGTATGAGTATGTGCGTTCTTGGAATGGCAGCTGAATTCAAGCGCGATGGAATCGCTGTCAATGCCTTGTGGCCAAGAACCGTTATCGACACTGCAGCGCTTCAAATGATTCCTGGAATTGATGCAAGTGCCGGGCGAACACCGGCAATTCTGGCCGATGCTGCATATGCAATCTTTCATCGTCCTTCAACCGAGTGCACTGGAAACTTCTTCGTTGATGATGAGGTTTTGGCCGAAGAAGGCATTACTGATCTAGAGAAATATTCGGTTACACCTGGCACCAAAGACTTCCTTCTCGACTTCTTCCTAGATTAAGGATATGTAATGCGATCAAAACTCTTTGCTGTTGGATTAATCGGGCTTCTCTCTCTGGTTTCACCTAGCGCAGCAAGTGCACATGGTGATGTAACTCAAGCGGTGCCAGCAGCTGATTCAAAAATTCTCGAAGCACCTACAGAAGTCTCGATTGAATTTGATGGAGAATTACAAACGTTGGGCGGTGCTGCAGTTAATTCCATTACGGTAACCGACAACCAGGGCCAGATTATCTCCAGCCCGCAATCCATAGTGGATGGATCTAAAATCACTAACCGACTCCTATTAACCGATATCACAGGTTTGGTGTTAGTGCATTATCGAATAGTTTCAGAGGATGGTCATCCGGTTGAAGGTGACTACAGTTTTACGGTCGGTGAAACCCCAATGCTGACGAGTGCCGTGATTGAGGAAACATCTATTGAAATGCCACGTTGGTATGAAGGAAAAGGTAGATCTCTTGCAACTGCAGTGGGAATAATTATTGTCGGCCTTGCATTAGTGATCCTAAGGCGTACAAAGAAGTAGACTTCGGCAATGCCTATTTTTGAATTAGAGCTCAATGGTCCAAATTTGATTCAAGAATCAGAGCGTCGCGGTAGCGCTCAATCACTTTTTTGGCCCTGGTGCGGTGCAAATGTTTCACTCCTTGCCCTCTCATATGGTGCCTTCTTCCTTGGCTTTGGTATCTCCTTTAAGC